>ERZ761602.92-NODE-92-length-202478-cov-21.185033_pt1 | contig 202478 bp, 188 predicted proteins | sample MGYA00512165_ERZ761602 | MGnify/ENA primary metagenome ERZ761602 (study PRJEB28899, sample SAMN02445085) | bioreactor sludge metagenome | biome: EBPR sludge; isolation source: Thorneside wastewater treatment plant | place: Australia: Brisbane, Thorneside...
GATCCCGACCTTCAGCGTCGGGACTCAGTTGGGAAAAAGACATATTCCTCCTTAGCTCAGTTGGTTAGAGCATCTGACTGTTAATCAGAGGGTCGCTGGTTCAAGTCCAGCAGGGGGAGCCCAGGTTGACGAGCCGCTTGTAAAGTGGCTCGTTTTTATTTTTAACCTTACATCCCTTTCTTTTTTAAAATAGCTTGAAACGGCGATTCCAAATAATTAAACTGGATGTTACCTGGTTTTTATGATATTTTTATGAATGAGTCTATGGATTTTCAATCCATTCTTCATCTTACTGGTAATATGCAGGATTACCTTGTTCACGAAGGAAAAAGGGGATATTATCGTACTACACAGATTACTTCAGTCAACTCAAACTAAATGGTAAGAATTTATTTTCTTATAGTCTTATATATCGCTCCGCTTTTTTCTTTTTCCCAACAATGCGGCTATGACCATTATTACCTATTTGCTGTAAATGTTCATGGAAAAAACAGTAATGAGAAGATTCCAAATCTGAAGATGTACCTGACAGAGGAAAACGGGAAGGCCTGCACGGCCGAGGTGCTCTTTCAGGAAAAAAACAATTGGAATCGCAGAAATGATACCCTGTTTTTCTGGGATAACAAATCCATTTCCAAAAATGACGGAACTGTACCCCTTGTCCGTAGAAAATTCTACAACATAGGAGATTGTTATGTGGTTGTTTTCCGGATGGAAAGAGCTGCACTAAAAGACCCGCTGAAATATCCATTATATAAATTGAAGATTGAAGCCGGGGAAAATGAACTTAACGGCAATACCTTTCCGGAACAATATGTTAATCTCCCATTGAATAAATCAATCTGGCTGTGTAATAATGGAATATTGGAAAAGTTCAGGCCTGTAAAACCTGTGGAAACAATTGAGGGTAAGGAATTCAAGATCATCAACATCACCCTGGATGAACATGAACAGCCGGATGTGGCGGAGGAAAACAGCAACCAGAACCTAAAATATATACTGAGACCTGAATTCGAAAAACATACAAATCCCTTTGCGTATAACAGGGAAGAATTTACAGTGAAGTCTGTAAATATTTACGCTGCAACCACTGGAAAATTGGAGCAGCAAATAGATATCCGAAGTAATGTGATCGGATTCTCCGAAACTAAATATCTCTTGCTGGAGACCGGAGATTATTATCACAGACAAATCAAAGTAGCCAAAGACTTTGCCGTGGCCATAGATGCCTGGCGGGATACAGTGTTCAGTGTGGAACGAAAGAAAAAAAATTTCTATTTGTTTGACCCGGAAGATAAAAAATACTACCTCGACAGTCTCTTGAGTAAAGAAACGGATGTTTATTATTATAGTCCGCTAAAAACAATGAGAAGACTGGAATACAAAATGACCGATACATCAAAACTCATCAACACCTATCAATTGGAGAATAAAAAGTGGAGACTGATCGATAAAAGAGAGGAGTTATTTCCCGCATTCAAGCCAAAGCAAAAATATATGCCGGCAGCCTGCATCACATTCAACGAAAAATATCACCGGCTTCCAATAATAACAGCCATCGGCACAAATGCAAAAACAATTGTAAAAGACAGTTTTCTTTTATACAATAATTGTGAGGATGCCATTAAAATAATCAGCATCAATAGCCAGACCCGGGAATTTTTCAGTATTTCGAAAACACTGCTGCCAGGGCAATACACTAAATTATCGTTTGAGGGAACGATCAATAACAGCAGCATAGATTTTGGGATAAACAGTTATTCCTGCTATCTGACACTTGAAGACAAAACAGTTCTTGCCTTCAGTATAGATATACCCAAAATAAGCAATAACAGCAAGGTTGTATATAGAAATGATGCATCAGTGGATTATATGATTATTCCAAGGAAGGATTCAAGGTATTCCAAAGTCATTCTCACATATCCGGATGGAAACATCAGGGCCATGGGATTCGCAAAGGATGGAGATACCTCATTAAAAGCAGGCAAATGGCAGTTTTTTGAAAAAGGCGATTGGAGAATGCATGAGCACGTATTTTCCAAAGAAATCACCATGTCGGCCCTAAATCAAACATTGAATTTCGGAAACGCTGATTTCAAAATCAAAGTGTTTGAAAATGGGCTCTGGACAGAAAAGGAGCATGGAACCCGCACTGTGTATGTAACGGAAGCAACTGACAGCATCGTTGCTTTTAATGATTCACTGGCATACGGATTCAAACTGCCCTACAAAGATATCCCTGAAAATTGCCAGGTGCAGTTTTATCTTCTCAAACCCGGTGAACGCACAATCAAAATTGGGTATTATGAAACACCGTTTAAACCCATCAGTGACAACTATTCCATCATCCTGGATTACTCTAAGGTAAAAGACAGATTCAAAACAACTTACCAGATAACGGATTCCATCATTAATTCAATACAGAAACAATATCCAAAAATTGTAATCGTAAATGTTTCAAAAAACATGAAAGGCATTTCACTGGAATGGATGAAGGGGGATGAAAAGAATACATTGCTTACTCAATTGGCGGAGGATAGGAATATATCATTTGTCTGCCAGCTTTTTACGATCACTGACAAGGAGGCTTTGACATACTGTAACAACGGGGTTTATGTGGAGCTGAAAGGAAGGGACCCGGAACTCCTGAAGCAGGCTGCTTTTAAAATCGGGTTTACAGATATGCAGGCAGATATGGGAAACAACCGGTACTGGCTTACTTACAAAAGTAAAATGATTGATGAACGATTTTTCGAAGCCTATCATGAACTTACGAAAATACCCTGGGTGCTAAGCGCATACCTAAATACATATCATGAGCCGGAGCTTGAGACAAAAACAATAGAGACAAATCATTAGTGTGATTCATCCGGTGAAACCTTAATTGATATATGTCAGATATACATTTCCGATTACCTTTTTGGAAATGTTGGATATGGTATAAACTCAGTTTCATCACCCATAATCTTATCAAATTCCTGTGCCTTCCAATCTTGCTTTGCTTTGTCGATTAGCCCCTTATCGGTTGACACAAAGTTCCAGTCTATAAATCTTTCCTCCGGGAATGGTTCTCCGCCAAATATGTACAAGCTGCTGTTTAGCTGTATGATAAACTCGCATAAATGGCTGTCTTTAGTAACAAGCATTTGCTTTGCTCCATACTCATGCCCTTCACTTTCAATGCCCCCTTCCAGTAGGTACAGCCCCGATTCACCATACAAATGCCCGCCTATGGATATTTTTTGGCGGGTTTTACTCTTTATTTCCAGCATATGCAATCTGCTGTATACCGGCACACCGGACCTTCGGTTGCATGCTTCACCGGCGATCAGTTTATATGCAACACGGTCTTCTTCCCAGGCAGGTAATTCGTTTTCGCCAATATGAAAAAATTCCGGTTTACCTTTTACTCATCAAATACCGGTGCATGTACCCCTGGACCCGAATTGGTACTGGAATCATTTAACCATACCCCATTGGGGTATCTCTCATTGCGAAATAATTACTTTATCTTTTGTATCCATTTGATTAATTCATCGGCATGAAAGTTCAGTTTCTGATTATATTAGTTACATGCATGCTTAATGCTTGTATGCAATCGGAGAATGTAAACCCAGACCTGCCTCCGATGCTATATGCCCAACCCCAAATTATTCGGTTTCCGGCTAAACAGCCCTACCTGGCAAATGTGCTAACCGGTGACAGTATCCTGCCATATAAGGACAGCAAAGGGCAACCGGCCAAAACAGGCGTTCCCGTTCCTGCAGATATGAGTGTAAAAGATACGGGTTTCTTATCAGCGCCAGTTTCGGTACCAGCTCAATGGTTGCTTATTGATACACTTGAATCAAACAGCACAACGATAAAGGGCAAACCTGATACCATCAGTATTGATGAGGATAAACTAATACAGGTTTTATTCAATTTGGATTCATCGTCTGCCAAAAGGACTGGATCTCATAAGGATTCGGTTATCACCGGTGTACGGGTTCCTGCAATTGGCGAGGTGGTGCCATGCCGGAAGCCTGCAATGAAAAAATTGTTGCCCATGTCCGTAAGGCCTGGATCGCGCTATAACATGAAAGAGTTGAATGCGTTCCATGGATTTTCTTCTTCAAATGTGTTCCATGTCATGGAAGATCGTAAAGGCAACCTTTGGTTTTCAACATTTGATGGACTCATCTGCTTTGATGGTCAATACAGCCAGACGTTTGGGGTAAAGAACGGACTTATGGCTGATCTTGTTTTTTATTCATTTGAAGACAGCAAGGGTAATATATGGATATACTCCGGTGCAAAAGGAATAAGTTGCTATGATGGAAATCGTTTTACCCATTATAAAAACATGAAACTGAATGCTGTCGGAGTTGGTGGCAGTAGTGGTTTTACAGAAGATAAACATGGCAATGTCTGGATGAAAAACCTTGTTAATGGCATAACCCGTTTCGATGGGAAGTACTTTACTCATTTTACTAAGAAGGAAGGGATGCGGTCGAATGGGGTAAGGGGGCTGATGTCAGATTCGAAAAACCGGGTTTGGATCGGCAGCAGGAATGGGATATCAATATTTGATGAAAGTAAATTTATACATCTTACCAAGGCTGACGGGTTGAACCATGATGTGGTGAGTTGTTTTACAGAAGACCGAAAAGGGAATATCTGGATTGGTACAGATAGCGGAGTGGCTGTATATAATGGGAAGAGCCTGGTGCGTTTTACAAAGAACAACGGACTGAGCGGAGACCTGGTTTCTGATATTGAAGAGGACCGGAATGGAAATATCTGGATTAGCACATACGAAAGCGGGGTCACGCGGTTTGATGGAAATACATTTACGGTTTTTGGTGTCCAGGAGGGAATCGCGGATAATAAAATAAACAATATCGCTATAGATAAAAACGGCGTTTGCTGGTTTGTTTCATTTAAAGGTGTAACCTGTTATCATGAAAATAACGTAACCCGTTTGGTAAATTTCCCGGGATATGCCCAAAGAAATATAAATGGGCTTATAGTTGAAAATGATGGATCATTAATTATTGGTGATAAAGACAAAGGTCTTTACAAAGCAACGGGAAATTTATTGTATAAACTGGCAGATGCAGATTCTATTGCCACTGGCTATATTAATCCAATGTTTGTTGATAAGGATGGGCAATTATGGTTTTATATTCGAAAGTTCGGCGCGCCATTACAATCAGGGTTAGCATGCTTTACTGGAAATAACATTAAGTTTTACCGTTCACGTTCCAGCCAGGTAAATGACTTTGTTCGTTCTGTAACAGCGGATCGAAAAGGTCGTTTAATGATAGGAACAACAAGGGGTGTACTTTATTTGAATGGCGATAATATGGAATGGCTAACAAAGAATAATGGGTTACTTAGCGATAATGTATTCAGGATATTGGAAAGTAAGGATGGCAGTGCTTGGATTGCATCATTTGACGGGCTCACAAAATTCAAAGATTCCGTATTTACCCATTATACTGAGTATGAAGGCCTGCCGGGAAGAATGATTTCAAATATCGTGGAAGATGTACATGGAGGAGTGTGGATGAGTTCGAATACTGGAATCGGGTATTTGCTTGGCAATGAAATGATGCTGATAACTGATGAACAGGGTGCAACTTCCGGTAAATCCTACTTGTTGAAGGGATTTGACAAAAATAAAAATATTTGGTTTAATTCAAATAATGGCATTAGCCGAATCCCGGCAAACTATTTTCAGTCTGTCAAAAATGACGAAAAAAACAGAAAAGGAATTTTGCGAATTACAGAAAAGGATGGCTTGTATACTCCGTTAATGATTTTAGGTAACATCATTGAAGACAAGGTTTTTATTCATTCAATTAATTCATATGAAACCAGCGTATTGAATATCTCAAATTTGGATAGTTCGTATGGACATGCTTCAGCAGTCTTAAAAAACTGGATTTTAAATAATAATGATGGTAAACTTAATTTAGCTGACAGTACCAATAAAAAGACTAAGAGCACTTCAGAAAGTAAACCATTTTACAATTTACCCGAATCAGCCGTTCTGCCGTATGATCAAAACAACATTACATTTCAATTTTCGCTGAGTGGGGATTATACAAATGACCAGGTTTACTTTAGCTATAAACTGGCCGGCCTTGATCAGGATTGGAGTGATCCTTCCCAGGAACCTGCAGCAAGATACCCTTATGTGCCTCCGGGCAAATATACCTTCATGGTGAGGGCTATCGACAGGCATCAGCAATGGGGGCCGGCTGCTGAATTTGCATTTACAATCAGGAAGCCCTTTTGGTTAACGTGGTGGTTTATGACAATGCTTTCATTATTGATAGGCGGTATTATTTATTATATAATTAAAAAACGTATTTCAGCTATACGTCAGCGCGAAAGTGAAAAAACGGCTGCTCAACAAATGATATCGGAATTGGAATATAAAAGTAAAAAGAATGTACTGGATGAAAGGCTAAGGATCAGCGCTGAATTGCATGATGAAGTAGGGGCCACTCTAAGCGGAATATCCATGTACAGCCATCTGGCTAAGGAACAAATGAAGGGGAATGAAAGCCCTGAAATTAAAAATTCCCTTAATGTCATACAGCATAATGCAGGTGAGATGGTAAACAAACTCAATGATATTGTTTGGCTCATAAACCCTGGCAATGACAACCTTCAGCAATTATTGCAACGGCTGGAAGATTATGCCGTACAAATGGCCGCCGTAAAAAATATCCGTGTCAGGTCCAATATCAACGGGCATTACAGTAAATCGGTATTACCCGCTGAAATAAGGAGAAATATCTACCTTTTGTTTAAAGAAGCCATCAACAATGCCGTTAAATACAGCAATGCAAGCCAGTTTGACTTCACCATTACTGAGGGTGCAGATGGCATTACTATACATTTTTCTGACAACGGACAGGGTTACAAGCCTGATGAAGTAAAACCAGGAAACGGGTTAAGGAATATGATGAACAGGGCTAAGGAAATCAATGCTGAACTGTTGATAACCGGTTCTCCGGGCCAGGGTACAACCGTTCATTTATATTTACCTCAAAGAGGTATAGAGAAATTAAATTAAACACCTCAATTTTATAACAGCATGGAAATACGCGTTGCTATATTTGAAGATAATAAGTTGGTTAGGGAAGCGCTTGAAGCCATTTTGAATGGCACTCCCGGCTTCAATTGCACAGGTGCCTTTAGCGATGGGACAAGCTGTGTGGAGAAAATCAGGAAGTCGTCACCTGATGTGGTATTGATGGATATAGAAATGCCTGGGCCCGATGGCATTGAAGTAACCAGGCAACTCAGCGCTCATTTTCCGGATATTAAAATTGTGATTCAAACGGTATTTAACGACAGTGAAAAAATATTTCATGCATTATGCTCCGGGGCATCCGGATATATCCTGAAAAATGACCCTCCAGGGAAGTACCTCGATGCCATAAGGGAAGTGTATAATGGTGGTGCAGCCATGAATGTGGGCGTTGCTAAAAAAGTTGTTTCTTTTTTTAATGCCAACCGGTTCATGGCCCCCGTACCGGGGCAATCCGATATTGAGTTAAGTGAGCGGGAAAAGGAAATCCTCCAGTTAATGACGGAAGGCCTTGATTTTAAAATGATTGCAGATAAAGCCAGCATCAGCTACGATACGGTACGCACCCATGTTAAGCATATTTACAAAAAACTGCACGTCAGCAGCCGGGCTGAAGCCATTATTAAAGGTGGCCAGATGAAAGCCATATCTAAGCTGTAAGTATATCTGCCCTTTTTGATCAAATTATTTTCCTCGCAATTTCACCCAACGGGGTATGCCCATCCCTTTAATATCTGGATAGTTTCGGTATAAACTTTTTATATGCCAAAGCTACTCATCCAGGTACAAAGACTGCTTTGTCATGATACCCGCATTTATGTAAGATTATTTTTGCTGATCATTTTTTATGTCTGCTCCGCTGCTCAAGTTCAGGCTGTGGTCCGGTATGTAAAACCCGGCAGCGCGGGCTCAGCCCCTTATACCAGTTGGGCAACAGCCAGTAATGATTTACAGGCTGTGATTAATGCATCTGTTGCGGGCGATGATATTTGGGTAGCCGCCGGTACATATATTCCCAATAGACGGGCAGATGCTCTAACGATAATAACGGTTGGTGACCGCGATAATGCATTTGTGCTCAAAAACGGTGTCCGCATTTTTGGTGGATTTAACGGAACAGAAACAGCCACCAATCAGCGAAACTTTGCTACCAATATTTCGATACTCAGTGGCGATTTGGGCACTGCTGGTTCGTACACAGATAACTGTTACCATGTGGTAGTTTCTGCGGGAACGGTTAGCGGAACAGCGCTCAATGGCTTTCACATCAGGTATGGCAATGCTAATGGCACAGGGACAATAACAGTGAATGCCATTTCCCTTGGAAGGGGAAGTGGTGCCGGCATGCGAATCAATTCTTCTTCACCCACAATCAGTAATTGTGTATTTTCTGCAAATATCACCACCAATAATGGTGGTGGAATGGTATGCGACAATGCTTCACCTCCTTTAACCAACTGTCTGTTTGCAGGAAATACTGCTGTAGATGCCGGAGCTTTGTATAATGTAAATGCATCTGCACCGCAAATAGTCAATTGCAGTTTTTCAGGAAATAATGCTACAACAACGGGTGGGGCTATAAGAAATTCTGCAGATTCGGATCCTGAAATCAGTAATTGCATTATATGGGGTAACCTTGCTGCTGGATTTTCGAATTCAATATTTAACAGCGATATAGCCAGTGTACCGCTCGTTAATTATTCAATTATTGAAGGGGGCTACACTGGTACAAAAAATCAAAATTCAGACCCTTTGTTTACGAACCCGGTTGCTGCAACCCTTGCACCATCTATATCCGGGGACTATCGGTTGCAGCTATGCAGTCCAGGTATAAATGGAGGCCTCAACAGCTATGTTCCGGGTAGTATAAATAATGACCTTGATTATAATCCGCGTATCCATTACGGCAAAGTAGATTGTGGCGTATATGAGAAACAGTTAGCGCTAGCGGTACCCAACGGATCGGGAATTGTTTTTGTAGATAGCACAAGAAATGGCAATGGAAGTAGCTGGGCCAATGCTGTAAAGGAGTTGGCAGATGCACTTATTGCCGCAAAGTATAATAGCGGCATTACGCAAATTTGGGTAGCTAATGGAACTTATTATCCAAAGTATGATGCCGATGACGATGCCTCGCTTGTCTGTTCAAATTCCAATCGCAATAATGCTTTTGTAACGGTCCCGAATGTACCTATTTACGGAGGGTTCAGCGGAAACGAAACCTTACTATCACAAAGGGACCCTTTTACGAACACCGTAAAACTTAGTGGTAATATCGGGGCCCCGGGAAGTTCAGCAGATAACGCCTATCATGTACTGATCAATGCCGGAAATGTAAACAGCACTTTGGATGGAATAAATATTGTGGAAGGTAATGCTAATGGAATTCTATTTGTCACTCCCAACATCAGTGTGAATGGATATACGGTCAGCCCCAGGCGAGGTGGCGGATTGTTCAACATCGCATCAGTTCTTACGATTTTTCAGTGTACCGTGGAAAGTAATTATGCCGGCTTGACCGGTGGTGGAATCTATGATTCCCTGAGCGGGTATATCAGTAACCTGGGAATGCGCGTACGCAATAACCGGTGTGCCGGCGATGGGGGCGGTTGGTATTCTTCCAATTCTCAATTTATATTCTGGAGTGGTGAGTTATCGGGCAACGAATCCGGCGGCGATGGAGGAGGGATTTATCTAACCCCAAGCTCTTATCAGATGAATATTTTCGGCTCCAGTATTTTATCTAATGAGTCGCAAGGTCAGGGCGGAGGAATATGCAGTTTTAGTACATCTTCATCCCTTATTAATTTGTGCAGGATATCAGGAAATGAATCTGTTTCTTATGGCGGTGCTTTGTTTACAAATGGCAGTCCGGATTTTGTAATCAAATCTTCATTGATTAGTGGCAATGTGTCAGATCAGGGTGCAGCCATCTGGCATGCCTATACCAGCTTCACTCATACAAACATAACGGTTACAGGTAACAGGGCAACAACAAGAGGTGGCGCATTTGGATTGGGTGTGTCAAATGGAAATATCCGAAATACGATTGTGTATGGAAACAGTGCATCAACTGCGGGAACAGAAGCCGTTTACCTATCAGCTTCCACCCTGAACCAGAACGCTTCTATCATACAAGGTGGTTTTGATGCTGCAACAGATGCAGATCCCTTATTTATAGCACCTGAGCCTGCCGCTTCAGCGCCCACCAGTATCGGGAATTATCGAATTCAAAAATGCAGCCCGGCATTGAACGGTGGTAATAACACCCATCTATCAGGTTCAGATATATCAGATTTGGACTTCACTCAGAGGGTACAGCAAATTAGAGTGGATATGGGCGCCTATGAATTGAACATCATTTTTGCTATACCAGGAGCAGGTGGCATCATATACGTGGATTCTTCGAAAACCGGAAATGGCAGCAGTTGGGCCAATGCCACGCCTTCACTATCTGATGCTTTACAGGCAGCAAAATTCAACAGTGCCATTACACAGATATGGGTTGCAAAAGGAACATATTATCCGGTTTATGATGCAAGAGATGGCCGCGGACTTGCCTGCACTAACACAAACCGGAATAATTCATTTGTTTTAGTGAACAATGTGAAAATATATGGTGGTTTCAATGGAACGGAAACCATTGTATCGCAAAGGGATTTTGTAACCAATAAAACCACCCTGAATGGAGATATCGGCACAATTGGTTTACAGGATGATAATTGTTACCATGTTGTGGTGAGTGCTGGCAATGTGGGAACAGCTGAACTTGATGGATTTTCGATAATTAATGGCAGGGGACTTCAAACGGGCGTCTCTGGTTCTGCCATTAACGGAACAGGTGTTATTTTGCAACACGGCGCAGGATTAAATTGCGCAGTATCCTCTCCTCGCATCACCAACTGCCGTTTTGAGAATAATATTGTTTCAAATGTAGGAGAAGGCGGTGGCGGTGCAATGTATATTAGTCTGAACAGTCAACCTGTCATCAGTCAATGTTCCTTTAGCATGAATGTAGCAGCTTTAAGTGGCGGTGCCATATTTACAGGTTCGCAATTTGATGTATCGATCAGTAATTGCAATTTCAGTAATAACCAGGCCCCGGCAAACGGTGGAGGCGCTATATATGTAGCCAATAACGCCAGGGCAACTATTGACCAATCCATGTTTACAGAGAATGAAGGATTATTTGGTGGGGCAATCCTGAATTCAGCAGGTGTGATTACGAAAGTTTACAGATCGAGTTTTTCTTTATGCGATGCAGACTTTGGGGGTGCTATACACAATAATGTAAACAGCTCTCTTGAAGTTGACAGTTCAACTTTCGCCCAGAATTCAGGTATATATGGTGGCGCTATTCATGCAATAAACAGTGCCAATGTAACGCTGAGTTCTTGCAGTTTTTCAGAAAACAATGCATTTGTTAATGGGGGCGTCATATTCGCAGTGCCAGGCGTTGACGGAACTTTGACAGATTGTATATTTTCCGCAAATACTGCCGATAATAATGGGAATGTCTTATGGTTCGATAATAGTTCAGATTTTTTGTTTCTAAGATGCAGGTTTGAAAACAATGGCATAGCCAACCCCGGTGGATGTACGATATTTTCCGGAGGCAGCACATCGAGATTCGAAAATTGTATCATAAAGGGAAATATAGCCGATTATGATCATCTGCTGATGTCAGTAGCAAGTAATACGCATTTGATCAATACAGAAATAACCGGCAACGAATTAAACAGCAATCATTCAAGCATTGCCATTATTGGAGGAATATTTACAGCATCAAATTGTACGATTGCCGCAAACAAGAAAAATTTTAACGCTACCGGATCAGTATTATGGGTTCAAAGCACCACCAATGTGTTTATTGATAATTCCATCATTTGGGGAAATGAAACGAACATTGCCGGCGCCAGTCCATTCTCACTTACAGCCGGCTCCATTACAGCAACTAATTCAATTATTCAGGGTGGATATACCGGCACCAATATCCTGAATGCAGACCCCAGGTTCATACTTCCGGAGCCCGCGGCCAATGCTCCCACTACAGCAGGCAATTACCGAATAAAAGCCTGTAGTCCCGCCATTAATTCCGGCGACAATGCGCTTATTCCTTCCGGGATAACCGTTGACCTTGATTCCATGAGTCGTATTTATATTGTCAATGTAGATCGGGGCGCTTATGAACGGCGTTTACCCGTACCTGATATAAACGGTATTGTTTATGTGGATAGTTCAAATGTAAATAATGAAGGTGATGGCAGCAGTTGGGCCAATGCCGCTCCTGAACTGGCCGATGCCCTTAAAGCAGCCATTACAGATAATTCCATAGAGGAAATATGGGTAGCGAATGGAACATATATTCCGCTGTATCGGGCCGATGATAACGGAACTTCATTTGCCTGCTCCCTGACCGTCCGTGATAACACATTTCGCCTGCTACCCAATGTTAAAATATATGGTGGTTTTGCAGGAGGAGAAACCGATACAACGGGCCGTGATTTTATAGCAAATGAAACTATACTAAGTGGAGATATTGGCACTGCAGGTAACCACTCAGATAACGCCTACCATGTTGCCATGGCTGTCGGCAATATTGGTTCTGCTGTTTTAGATGGGTTTACCATTACAAGGGGAAATGCCAATGTGAACTTTAATTATAATATAGACGGTAACCTTGTTTATCGTTCCAAAGGCGGAGGTATGCAAATCATCGCCGCATCTCCCTTAGTTAACCAGTGTTTATTTAATAATAATTATGCTTTGCTGGATGGAGGTGCTATGTATATCAATACCAGTAGCGCTATAGTTAAAAGTACAGTATTCAGCAATAATGAAGCTGATGATAAGGGTGGCGCAGTGGCTGCAGATTTAAGTCCGGCTGTGTTCTCAGATAACCAGTTTAATGAAAACAAAGTACTGAATGCGATGTCATTGCAGGGTGGGGGTGCCGTGTATGGAAATGGATCGGCCATGACATTCAGGAAATGCGATTTTACATCCAATGAAGTGAACGGGTCCGGACAAGGCGGTGGCATGTTTTTATTAGGAAATGCTAAAACAACTATTTCGGCCTGCAATATTTCCGGAAATGTGGCCGGCGGTGAAGGTGGGGGATTGTATACAAACAACACAACAACTGAAATCATAAATTCAGCTATTTATGGCAATGTCTCCGGCGCTGATGGCGGGGCTATTTATAATTACTTTTTTACAAATTGTAGTATCAAAAATTCTACAATCGCGGCAAATCGTGCTGCCGGACAGGGTGGTGGAATTGTATTTGCAGCAACTGGGAATGTCAGCAACAGCATCATTTATAATAACCTGGCTCCGGCATATAGTAATATCTGGGATTTTACGATTCCCACAGTCAGTCATTCGATCATACAGGGCGGATATGCAGGAACAAATAACTTTGATCTTACGCCTTTATTTATTAATCCCCAATCTGCCGCTTCAGCGCCTACCACAACAGGAGATTACCGGCTCCAAGCCTGCAGCCCCGCTTTGAATGCGGGAAACAATTCACTGGTTCCGTCCGGCGTCAATAACGACCTGGACAGTCTTACCAGGATTCGCTACGACCTGGTTGATATAGGCGCTTATGAAAAGCAGGACATTGACTTAGCCAACAGCACATGGAAAGGTGTAAACACAAATTGGAACGATAAAATAAACTGGTGCGGCGGTTATGTGCCATACGATACCACCAATGTCATCATTCCGCTTACAACCAATCAACCTGTTGTTGGCGCCGGATTCAGCAACGCCGTAAAAAATATATCATTGGCAAGCGGCACATCACTCACCGTAAACAATACCTCTGATTTTACCATTCATGGTACGTACAGCAACAGCGGCAGCGCCATACATAACCTCGGTGAATGGGTGATGGCAGGTAACGCCGCGGCACAGCTTTTCCCCGGATCCCTTGGTTCAATAACGGCAATGCATAACCTAAGATTAAAAAATCCATCAGGTATTGGGCTTAACAAATCATTCTCCATCACTGGCGCATTAATCCCCGAAGCCGGAAATATAGAACTGATCAATGATACGGTAACATTAAAATCCGGTGCAGCGGCTACCGCGCGTATAGATTCAGTAAGGGCTGGTGCTTCATTTTCGTACACAGGTACCGGAAAGTTTGAAATTGAACGGTATATTCCGGCAAGGAAAGCCTGGCGGCTGCTCACAGCGCCGGTGAACGCGTATCAGTCAATTAATGCCGATTGGCAGGAAGGACAAACCAACCTGACTTTAGTCAATTCCAATACCAGTCCGGGCTATGGTACCCATATTTCCGGCCCTCAAACGGGTAGTGGTTTTGATTTCAGCAATACCAATAACCCCTCCATGATGGTTTATAACCAGCCATCCAATACCGTTACACCGATTGCCAATACCAATGTACTTACCCTTAATCATCAACAGGGGTATATGCTGTTTGTACACGGGTCAAGGGGATATGACCTGGCACTCAACCACCTTGGCACACCTGACCCAACGGTGTTGCGCAGCAGGGGTACCATAAAAACAGGTGACCAGCCAATACCGGTGGCTGCATCAGGGTTTACATTAATTGGTAACCCGTATGCATCATCCGTTGATTTTGATCAATTACTGAGAACCAACACAGGCAACGCATTCACCCTGTGGGACCCTAACCGGATCGGAAGCTATGGGTATGGAGGTTATGTCACATTCACAAAAGTGGGGCTTAGTTATGTGGCAGCGCCTCCCCCTGTTTCCGCAGGGATTGGCCAGTTCATTCAATCCGGGGCAGCGTTTTTTGTAGAAGGTTCCGGAACCGCGGGTACCATAACATTTCATGAGAAATCAAAAGTGGATAATACCGTCAGCACGGTATTCAGGTCTGCTGATTCATCTATTGCTTCAGCCAGGATCAACCTGATCAGGATCGCCAATAGCTCGGGCCTGCAAACCCCGGTTGACGGCACTTTGGCGGTTTTTTCCGAAATGGCGCACCAGGGAGCGGATGCCATTGATGCAGGTAAAAAATTAAATGACAACCAGAATATTGGGTTAAGGCAGGGGAACAGGGTATTGGCCATCGAGGGAAGGGCTCCTATTGGAATGCAGGATACTTTGTTCCTCAATACATCACAATTGCAGCAGAGATCGTATGTACTGGAATTCATACCCGGATATATCCAACGCCACGGGTTGCAGGCATGGCTGATTGACAAGTACCTGAACCAGCATGTCCAATTATCATTGGCAGATACGGGTCTTTATCAGTTCGCAGTACAATCAGACGCCGCTTCTGCTGCATCAGACAGGTTTATGATTGTTTTCCAACAAGACATGTCGGGCCCTGTGCCTGTGCAGTTTACAAGTGTAAATGGCACATGTGATCAAAAGGCTGTGTCCGTACAATGGTCGGTAGCCGGGCAAATCAATATACGCGATTATGCGGTTGAGTTTTCAACTGATGGCAGGGTGTTTGCAGAAGCAGGCATTGTACCAACGCAGGCACAGCAGGCCGGAAATTATTTGTTTGTACACACAAACAGTAATGGAGGGAACGGTTATTATCGTGTACGCAGCAACGGTAGCAATGGGGAAACTTTATATTCTGAAGTGGTATTTGTTCCTGCCTGTCATTTCAAAACTCAAATCACTGTGCACCCCAATCCAGTCATAAATGCTATCATGCAGGTTCATCTGGAAAATGTACCGGAAGGAATTTACAGGTTGCAATTATTTAATGCTGAAGGGAAAACAGTATGGAAAGGCTCAGTTACACACTCAGGTGGAACCCGGATGTATAAGGTTTCTGTAGATCAAATACTGGCATCGGGGCAATATGTATTGCGCATCACACAACACGATGGCCAACAACAATCTATTCCATTATTGTTCAGGTAATGCATGTGTTGTCAAGGCAGGATCATTTTGCGTTCAGGAAAGCGAAATTGAATTTGTCAGATTCGACTATGTGCAATGGATACGAGTTTCCGTCGGGAACATATACTTATAGTCTTATGGTGAATGGGAAAATTGCCGACAGTAAAATCATGCTATTGATTAAGTAGTCGTTAATCTCTTCGCCCTGGTTCGTGGGCCACGAACCAGGGTTTTTCATCATTTTCGAAATAAATGCGGCAATGATCATGTCACAAAATGTACTCCAGGTCTTCAATTTGGATATATTTACCAAAACGACATTATGAAACAGAAAAACACCCTGTTCATTTTTTCCAACGGCAAGGTTGCCGCTATTGATAAAAAAACCGGTGATATAACCTGGGAAATAAAACTAAAGCAATACGCGGGCAGGAGTATGAGCTACTCTTACGGACAAATTTTCGCGGAGGATGGGAAATTATATATCGGCAGCTCCGGCATGTTGTTTTGCCTCAATGCCAAAGATGGATCCCTGCTTTGGAAAAATGAACTCAAAGGATGGGGCTACCAGTTTGTGGCTTTAGCCAATATGGGTAACGAGGGCGCTGTCGCCTCATCCGCGAGAGCGGCCACAACAGCTGCAGTCATAACGGCTGCAACTTAATGGTTTGATGGTCTCTTTACATACAACCATTGGCCATCTTTTCGAACACGGTGGCCCTGTTGGTTATAACCCGAAACATCATCATACATACAAGGAATTACAAGTTGGCCAGTCTCATCGGCAAAACCAAATTTATTTTCATTCATCACTTTAACCAAACCATCGGGCATCCAATGGTGGTCAACGAAATCATATGCAAAGGATCCAATAGTTGATCCATTTTGGTTGATAAAGCCATATTTGTTTCCTCGTTTCACAGCCGCTACCGGCTTGTCGAAGTTTCGGCCTTCTTCATATATAAAGGGGATCGCTATGCGGCCCGTACTGTCAAGGTAACCCACCCGTTTTTCAAAACCCGCGAGCAGTAGGCCATGCACGATCCTGTCTGCCAGGAAATCATATGCCACCGGTAACAGAACATTTCCCTCACGGTTAAGCATACCCGATATTTTTCCGATGCTGACAACGACCCTGCCATCCCTCATCCATCCAATATGGTCATAGATCGCGGGCAATTCTTCTTCTTCCCGCATATTCATCCACCCCCATTTTCCGTTTTTGAGAAAGATCAATTTCCCCGGAACACTGTGCGGGTTCAATCCTTCGTACTTGCAGGCGGCTAACCAGTTCAGGTTTGAATCAAGCAACCCGTGTTTTTGATTCTTTATCACAGGGATAAACTTTCCCGCTCCTGTAAACTGCCCGATTTGATCATATACAAAAGGCAGTATCTCTTCATTTGATGTTGTGATGATGCCCCATTTATCATTCCGCCTGGCCAAGAGGTAAGTTGCCTGCCGCTTTTCATTCTTTGCAATTGAAGGATTTTCAAGTGGAAGGATGGAATTATAGATGATGGGTACGATGAGTTTGTTGTCCCCGTCCGTTAAACCATTCATCTGTATTCTGGAAACAATCTTTGTCTTTCCCGGGCCTGCAAAGGATTCATTCCAACGCAGGTATTGTTCCGGGCCGGAGCCTGCATACCGGCCATCCAGTATTTTTTCCCCTTTTGTATTGATACAAAATATTTCTCCATTCAACGAAACCGCGGCCACTGCGTTGTCAAAAACAATCGCGTCATCATACATGCAGGGTATGGACTCAACACCTTCTTTATTCAAATATCCCCACTTATTATTTCGGTTCACCAGGAGTAATCCATCCCTGAATACCGGGTGCATGAAATCATACATGCAAGGCGTAATCAGCATGAATTTCCGGTTGATCAATCCAAATTTCCCATTCGCACTGACCCTGATGGGAAGGGCTTTTTGTGCAGATGATTTGTCATCTAACTTCTCTTCATCTATCCAGTCAAACCGATCCAGTTGGGAGATTTGCTCTTTTTGTATATCAAAAACTAAGCGGGGTGTATCGGTAGTATAAAATGTGAGGTAGGTTGATGAGCTGCTTTTTACGTTGTTATACCGGTAATCAATAATCTTTGAAAATGATGGATCCATCAATCCCCAGAAGCTTTTGCGTTGAACAAGGTAGTACCTGCCTGCCGAAAGGATGGCGTCATAGTCAATGGTCAGCACAATATTACCCAATGAATCAATCAGTCCTGTTTTTCCCCGCCGCTCCATTTTTCTATACCGGTGCTGAACCGGCGGATCGTACACCCGGTAAAAGCCCCTGGTTATGCTGTCTAAGCCATGCCTGGATGGATAATAAAAGGACCGGTGCAATGATGCTGTTTGACGGTGCGCGAAGAAATGGCTATGTGTATTTGGGGTTAAATGGAGAAGTTTGGATGATAGCAGGTTCTCCCAGTATCCAGCACCCATAGTAGAGTTAAATACTTTTCTGATCCTGCCTGCACTGTCTCGGAACAGGATCGGGTTAGGCATGGCTGGAGGTATGATCGCGTTCCAGGGAACAGCCCTTGGTTGCATGGCTTCTTTAAATGACACCTGCCTGTCCCGGGCAGATGCATGGTCAATCATGATCATTTGCAAGCCATTACGGAAGGGGAATACCAGGGTGTCCGGGATGTTATCAGGTTCGGTTAGGCCCGGAAATTGTGCTACCGTGGCGCCAGGGCTGAAACAGCATAAGCAGATAATCAGGCGATAGATGTTCATTCCATAAAAATACATGAACCATGGCTTGTGCTGTATGGAAATGGGTGAAACGGGTATTTGACTGTGTAAAATGAATAGTTTATCTAGTGACGGGTTTTCCAGTGTCAATTAAGCCTTCGCTGTTTTCTCAACAACGTCTCCTGGAAGGGACCAAATTCTCAGCAACGTCTCCTGAAAGGGACGTTGCGTATTGATGCCCAGTTACAAACTGGGGTGATTTTTTGCGGCACAAGTGACCGGCTGGGCCGAACACTTGCGCCAGTTGTGCACATTTCATTTCTCAGCAACGTCTCCCGCAAATTCTCAGCAACGTCTCCTGAAAGGGCGTTGCGTATTGATGCCCAGTTACAAACTGGGGTGATTTTTTGCGGCACAAGTGACCGGCTGGGCCGAACACTTGCGCCAGTTGTGCACATTTCATTTCTCAGCAACGTCTCCCGCAAATTCTCAACAACGTCTCCTGGAAGGCACGTTGCGTCATACTGACCGGTGTTCATCGCAGGTCACTTGAAAGTGAAAAAAAATAAATTTGCATGGTAAAAATATTCATCGTAATATTGCGATTGATATGGGAGCCACAAAAACCGCGACATACAATAAAAAGGATATCCTGCTGGCCACTTATGCCAAGGCCCTTGCACACCCGGCACGGATCGCCATCCTGAAATTGCTGCTGAAAAGGCAGGCCTGTGTTTGCGGGGATATAGTGGAAGAATTGCCTTTATCCCAGTCTACCGTCTCTCAACATTTGAAGGAATTAAAGGAAGCCGGATTGATTAAGGGTGAAATTGAGGGCGTATCTGTTTGTTATTGCATAGATGAAAAAGAGTGGGCAAAGGTTTCCGAAATCCTGAAAGGCCTGTTTGATCAGGCCCCTTCCTGCGGGAAGGATGGCTGTTGTTAAAAAAATTTGCGGTTATTCATCGCATTATTACGATAAATTAAAATTGAAATGATCATGAAAACAGAGGCTCAATTAAAAGAGATTGTAAGGCAGAAGTATGCCGAAATTGCTGCACAGGACAAAGAAACCAACATGTCGTCTTGCTGTGGTTCAGGCGGATGTTCTACTGAAGTGTATAATATCATGTCTGACGACTATACCAGCCTGGAAGGGTATAACCCGGATGCCGACCTGGGTCTTGGTTGTGGCCTGCCCACACAATTTGCCCGGATTAAACAGGGGGATGTGGTGATTGATCTCGGGAGCGGCGCCGGGAATGATTGTTTTATTGCAAGGCATGAAACGGGTGACAGCGGAAAAGTGATTGGGATTGATTTCACTCCTGAAATGATCGCGAAGGCGAGGACGAATGCTGAAGTGCGCGGGTTTCATAATGTGGAATTCCGCCAGGGCGATATTGAGCATATGCCGGTGAGCGCCAATATAGCGGATGTGGTAGTCAGCAATTGTGTGCTGAACCTGGTGCCCAATAAGGATGGCGTGTTTAAGGAAATTTACAGGGTACTCAAACCAGGAGGGCATTTCTCCATTAGCGATGTGGTGCTGGTTGGCCACCTGCCCAAGCCATTGCAGGAGGCCGCTGAAATGTATGCCGGGTGCGTATCGGGCGCGATTCAAAAAGATGTGTACCTCGAACTGATCCGCAACAACGGGTTTCATGATATTGTTATACAGAAAGAAAAGCCCATCATCATTCCGGATGATATTCTTAGTACATATTTATCCGCCGATGATTTGGCCGCTTTTACATCCGGTAGAACAGGTATTTACAGCATAACCGTTTTCGCGCGCAAGCCCATCGAACAAAAAGAGGCTTGCTGCACGCCGGGCAGTGGTTGCTGTTGATAAACTGGCATCGATACATATCAGTAAAATCACAAATCAAAATACCATACTGACGAAATTGGATATATCAAAACAAACCGTTTATGCCTGATCAATCCTGTACGCCTGCTTACAAACGAAAAAGGCTCAATTTCCTCGACAGGTACCTCACGTTATGGATTTTCCTGGCTATGCTGTTTGGCGTTTTGATAGGTTATATATGGCCTGGAACAGCCCAACTGGTGGAATCATGGTCGACTGGCACAACAAATATTCCCCTGGCTGTCGGGTTGATCCTGATGATGTACCCGCCTTTTACCAAAGTGAGGTATGGCCAGTTACCCGAAGTATTCCGAAACAGGAAAGTATTGGGTATATCCCTCTTGTTGAATTGGGTCATTGGGCCTCTTATCATGTTTTCTCTGGCGGTTTTATTCCTGCATGATTACCCTGATTACATGTCGGGCCTGATCCTGATCGGACTGGCAAGGTGCATTGCCATGGTGATTGTTTGGAATGAGCTGGCGGAAGGCAATAGGGAGTATGCTGCAGGATTGGTGGCATTGAACAGTATTTTCCAGGTACTCTTTTTTAGCGTCTATGCGTACCTGTTCCTTCGTGTGTTTCCCGCTTATTTGGGCCTTGCATCTACAGTTGTTGATATTTCCATGACAGAAATTGCGAGGTCAGTTGCCATTTACCTGGGACTGCCATTTTTGGCGGGCTTCGCCAGCAGGTATTTGCTGATCAGGTGGAAGGGTAGCGAATGGTACCAGCAAAGTTTTATACCTGCCGTATCCCCGGTAACGCTGATAGCGCTGTTGTTTACCATCATTGTGATGTTTAGCCTTAAGGGCCAGGCCATTATTGACATTCCGGTCGATGTCTTACGCATCGCCCTGCCACTGGTCATCTATTTCACGCTGATGTTTTTAGTCAGTTTTTTTCTGGGAAAGAAACTGGGCGCTGATTATTCTACCAATGCTTCCATAGCTTTTACGGCCGCAGGCAACAATTTTGAATTGGCCATCGCGGTATCCATCGCTGTTTTTGGGATCAATAGCGGACAGGCATTTGCCGGCGTGATTGGCCCATTGGTTGAAGTGCCGGCATTGATTCTATTGGTTAATGTGGCATTCTGGCTCAGGAACAAGCTTTATCAAAAACCAAACATATGAAAAAGATATTGGTATTATGTACCGGCAACAGTTGCCGAAGCCAGATGGCCCATGGATATTTACAGCATTTTGCGGGCAATAAGGCCAAGGTTTATAGCGCGGGCATCCATACGCATGGTGTCAATCCACAGGCTATCGCAGTCATGAAAGAAGACGGCATCGACATTTCGCAGCATACATCCAACAATGTATCTGAATACCTCGATATTGATTTTGATTTTGTCATCACTGTGTGTGATCATGCCAGGGAAACATGCCCCGTATTCCCGCGCCATGTAACTTCATTTCATCAGAATTTCCCGGATCCTTCACATATAAAAGGTACGGCCGAAGAAATTCATAAGGCTTTTGTAGATACAAGAAATATGATCAGGGAGTTCAGCCGCGATTTTATTCGGGAACATATCGGTTGATACAGAATTTCTTCGCAAAGTCTCCCGGACATCCTCAGCAACTTCTCCTGGAAGGGTCGTTGCGTATTCTTCCCTGCAATGTCCTTGATAGAATGAATGTATCAAACCAATATTACATGCCAATCATCGCCTGGTAAGCTTTTTGCGCGCCTTCATCCATAAACAACGCGCCATGCCCGGCATCAGCCACTTCCAGCAGTTGAACCGGGGCGCAGCCCTTGCACGCGTTCAATCCCTTTTTTAGTAATGGCCAGTTTCTCATTTGTATGCGGCTGTCACGCATACCCTGTACAATCAATAATGGAGATAATTGTGTTTGCGTTACCGCAAGAAGCGAACGCCTTTGATAAGGTTCCGGGTTTGTTGATGCGGCCCCGTATTTGTCGAACATAAGCTGGCATACTTTGCCATATCCGGCCTGGCTTCTTTTTTCTTCAAGTTCACAGCGAAAACATAAATCAATCGGTCCGGGTGCATTTGCGATGGCCCCATCTGTTTTGTGGATGCTGTTCAGCCATACCACCACATAAGCTCCCTGGGAATGGCCGACTAAAAATATTTTCCTGATGTGAATGCCGAGTTCCGCAGGCGCGGATTGTTTCACCCAAAGCAACGCAAGTTCTGCGGCAGGGATTTGGTCTCCCATCAGCAAGCCTTCTTCAGGGTAAGCCACACTGATAAATAAAATATCTTTTCGATGGGTAATCCCTTTCACTTTTTCCAATGTCTGCCGCGCGGCGGATATGATTTTATCGTTTGTAGATACCGTGCCATGAAAGCAGAGAATGACGTCTGCTTCAGCTATCGTTGGCCGGTCAATAACAACATCCACCTCTAATCCCCCGGAACTGATGCTGCGTACGTTGCCATCGGGAAAATTTGTATTTACCCGGCTTTGCTGTGCAAATGCACTAAAAGCAAAACAACAGGTTAATGCGATGCTCAGGATATGTTTATTCATGGCCATGTGTTCCTGGTTAGACTGCAATGCTACAAAAGGTTTAATCAAGTCATAAGATCAATTACATTTTCAGCAAAGTCTCCTGGAAGGGACGTTGCGTTATGATGCCCAGTTACAAACCGGGCTGATTTATTGGGCACAAGTGACCGGCTGCGCCGTACACTTGCACCAGTTCTGACGTTGCGTATTGAAATCCAAATCCTGATCTGCATCATGATTTGCTTCAATAAAATGATTTCAATCAGTATGAATTTAACCCGATTCGATGAATGATATGCGCCTGCGCATAAGATTTCAATTTTCCTGATTTACCTTTGTGCCATCATTACGTATGAAATTCGCCGGACTCATATTGCTTATGTCGCTGATCATCACCCAAACCTTTGGTCCACACCTGATGACCATGGCATTCCGCATGAACCAGCGTGAGATCGCGGATAAATATTGCGTTAACAAAGCCAGGCCACAAATGAAATGTAAAGGCCAATGCTTTCTTGCCAAAAAGCTGGCAAAAATGAACCAGTCCGATACTGAACAGGAAAAGCCCGGCGAACTCTCCATCAACCTGAAATCACATCCCTTTACCACTCACCAGGTAGCAGGCTTGATAATTACAGGCACAGATTTACCTGTGAATCGTTGGGGCATTGCAACCAATGAATGGATTCCTGACACCTACCCCCAATCCGTTTTCCATCCACCGTCATTTTCTGCCTGATCCACATTTTTTCAGGTATGACTGTTTCAGTGTAAGCAGCCGGTAATCTTATGCACCGGCCTGCAACTGGCATCAGTATGCATACTTCTATCCCAATTATTTACTAAAGCATTACACATCTTTTATGAAACGCATTTCATCATTATTCGTATATATTCTTTTGTCTTCACTCATCGTATTAAATTCATGCAGCAAGGATGACCCCATGCCGCCTGTTGATCCTGTAAAGGATTATGTGAAACTGGCTTCTGGTTATGCAGCCGGAGCCGCGACACTTGTAGAGTTGTATGGACTTGATTCCGCATCATCTGGTTATACAAAATTGTTTGTCGCTTTAAAAGATTCGGTAACCGGAAATTACGTAGAGCGTGCGGGCATTACACTGGTTCCGATGATGGACATGGGGTCAATGGCCCATTCCGCGCCTGTTGAGCAACCTGCTTCCACTCAAGCAGTAAACAAACTCTTTCCCTGCTCCGTTGGTTTTATCATGTCGTCAATGGGTGGAACCTGGACGATTGCCGTGCAGGTCAATAACCTCGAGAACAATCAATCTGGTATGGTAAGCTTTCCCATCCATGTGAAGGAATCAAGCCCGTCGAGGATGTATTCCTTTACATCATTGGTTGATAACAGCAGCAGGTATTTTGTAGGGCTGGTTGAACCCTCCGATCCATTTGTAGGTATTAATGACCTGGAATTTGTTGTTTACAAAAGGCAATCCATGATGGCATTTCCAGCCGACAGCAGCTTAAGCATCAGCTTCGAACCATCTATGCCCAGTATGGGCCACGGTTCACCCAATAACGTGAACCCCGTACATATTGGTAAAGGCCATTACAAGGGTAAAGTGAATTTTACCATGACAGGTTTGTGGCGCCTCGACCTTCAACTGCATTCAGGAACGGCAGTAGCTGATTCTACTCATGGTTTTGATATTGAATTTTAATCAACCGGGATGGTCCCTATACAAAGGGGCCCCCTCAAAACCTTTACCATGAAAATATGGCATATCCCATCCTCCCTGTTGCTGTGTTTATGCAGCGCAGGGATGGCCCTGGGCCAGGATACAAGCGATAGCTTACCGGTGATCAGGCTGAGTGAACTAACGGTAAACAGTACACTAAAAAATATGCGTGGCCGAGTACAGGATTTTGTCATGGCCAATAAAAACGCAAGCACGGAAGAAATCCTTTCCCGCCTCCCCGAAATCAACATGATCCGCAGGGGCAGTTACGGTATGGAGCCCCAGATCAGGAGTTACCACAGCGGGCAAACCAACCTGCTTATAGATGGCATGCGCGTGCACGGGGCCTGTACCGACAAAATGGACCCGGCCTCCATCTATATTGAACCCCAGAACCTGCAGGGCATCTATGTCAACAGCAACACCGGATCGCATATTGGCTCATCTATTGGTGGTACCATCAACCTCTCGCTGGCTTCGGCAATGCCTTCCTGTGAGCCGTACTTCAGGGGCGAGGTCAGCTCGGGTTACCAATCGGCTTCAAACGCTTTTTATGAGTCTGCCGTATTGCAATACGCCCGTCATGGCTGGGCAATCAGGGCCAATGCCACGTACCGCAAAGCGGGAGATTACAGGAGCGGGGGAGGCCGCGTGATTCCATATTCATCCAACGAAAAACTCAACTACGGTATTAGTGCCACACATGGCTTAACTCGTTCGGGATTTATAAAGTTGGATGTATTGATGGATGATGCCTGGTACATAGGGTACCCTGCGTTGTCTATGGATGTGGGCAGGGCGAAGGCACGCATACTGGCGTTGAGTTTGTTTGACCTGGATATACATCCCAATTGGAAGCAAACGGAATTGAAAATATATGCCAATCGGGTAACGCATGCGATGGATGATACACGCAGGGTGAATGTTCCCATGCACATGGATATGCCCGGTTTGAGCGAAACCATCGGCGCCTATGCTTCGGCCACACAGGTATTGAACAAAAAATCTGAAATCCGCTGGAGGCTTGATGCGGCCAGTACTTACCTTAAAGCATCCATGACCATGTACCCGCAAACAGGGGCACCCATGTATATGCTTACCTGGCCCGAAAACAGGATGATACAGGCGGGGTTTGGCGGAATGTTCATCCGCAGGTTTGATAGCACGAGCAGCATGACTGTAAGCACACGATTCGACCAATACAGGTATAGCCTGGAAAGCGCGGTGGCGAAGGATCAGTTGTCGGTGTTGAATATGTCTACGTCTGATATCCATGCCCTGCTTAAAAATGTCCAGGTAGAGTACACGAAGAAAATGAAACGCCATTACCGCATTACCGTTTCTCTTGGGTACGCGGAGCGGATTCCTACGGCCAGCGAGTTCTATGGCTTTTATTTGTTTAACGCATTTGATAATTTTGATTATCTCGGCAATACTTCTTTGAAAAGGGAACAAGCGTTGAAGGCAGATTTGCAATTTGCGTATAACAGGAAAAAGCTTCATTTCACCTGGAACCTCTATATCAGCCGCATCAGGCATTTGATCGCGGGTACGGTGCTGGATAATTTTAGCGTGATGACGCCCGGCGCAACCGGTGTCAAGCAATACAGAAACCTTCCGCATGCTACCCTTGCCGGAACGGAAGCGGCGATGATGTGGAAACCGGCTAAAGGATGGCAATGGTTGTCGACACTCAAATATCATTATGGTACTGACCAGGATGGCAACCCATTGCCTTTGATCGCGCCATTGCGTTTGGTCAGCAGCCTTCGTAAAGAAATTACCAGGTTGTCGCTGCAAGCGGAATGCGAGACTGCCAGCAGGCAGGAAAGGGTCAGCAAAATGGCCGGGGAGCGCGTGACGCCCGCGTTTTGGCTGATCCATGCCAGGGCTTCATACACGTTTAAACTGAAGTATATGGAGCAATTACGGGTGGATTTGGGTGTGGAGAATATCCTCGACAGGTCGTATTATGAGCACCTCGACTGGAACCGGGTGCCCCGTGCGGGAAGAAACTTTTATGTTATGTTGACATGTGGTTTCTGATATTTGCATATTATTTTACCAGATGGCATTAATCACAGCGTCTTTAAATTCCGGAAGCAATGGCAATGCCTATTATGTAGGCGATGGGGACGACGCCATACTGGTGGATGTGGGCATGTCGTCGCGCGAAATCCTGAAAAGGATGCAGGCCCTGGAGCTTGACCCGAAATCATTGAAAGCCATTTTCATCAGCCATGAACATGGCGATCATATCAGGGGCCTTCCGCGATTGGCGCACCAGTTTCAGCTTCCCATTTACATTACAGCAGGCACCGCGAAATCCATTCACCTCATCCGTCATTTATCGGTACCCTTTCAGGATGCGGAACCGGTGCAGGTGGGCAAGCTGAGCGTAGTGCCTTTCCGGAAAGCGCATGACGCGGCAGACCCGCACAGTTTTGTGGTGCATGGGCACGGCATCAATATTGGCATATTTACGGATATCGGAAAAGTGTGCAAGCCGCTGATCCATTATTTCAGCCAATGCCATGCAGCTTACCTGGAAGCGAATTATGATGAAGAAATGCTTGAACAAGGTTCTTACCCCCGGCATTTGAAAAATCGGATCAGGGGCGGTGAAGGGCATTTGTCGAACAAAGAAGCCTTTGATCTCTTTCTCAGTCACCGTCCTGCACATATGCGCCAATTGTATTTATCGCATTTGTCGCGCGAGAACAATCATCCGGATAAGGTATTGGACTTGTTCACTTCGGCCCGAACAGGCGTGGATATTCATATCGCTTCAAGGTTTGGGCCAACGGGAGTGTTCCGTGTGGAGGGGGACCCGGTGCAGGCTGTCAGGATATGGAATAATGGTATCATGAAGCAGGCTGCTTTATTTGACCTTTGACAACAAGGCTTTTCATATCTTTAATTGAAACATCAAATAAAATTAATTTCATCTTATAAACATTCATGTATGGTAAAGAAGTTTTTTGTACATCTTATTTTCTGGAGCTTTATAATGAGCGCATGCAACGAACCTGCAAAGGAAAAGGATACGCATAAAGACCACCCAGGCAGTGATGTTACCGTTATGGATACAACGCCCGGGAAAAAAGAGTTGATTGATTTCGTCAACAACAAAAAAGACCCGATTTGCGGCATGCCGGTAACGGCCGGTGTCAGCGATACGCTGCATTACCAGGGTAAAGTGCTGGGTTTTTGCGCGCCTGAATGCAAAGCGGAATTTGCAGCAAAACCGGCGGATTACCCGGTAGAATATAAATAGCATCTGCAATACAAGAACAAAAGGAGCGAAGTAACAGGTCGCTCCTTTTTCTTGTTAAATTCATTCACCTTCATTTGGTTTATCATCATGGTCACCCGATTGGCGCCCACGCCCAGCGGCTTCCTGCACCTGGGTAACCTGTTTAATTTCTTACTGACCTGGCATTGGGCCAGGGAACATGGCGCACGTATTTTGTTACGCATTGATGATGCGGACAGCGCCAGGGTCAGGCCTGAGTATGTGCATGATATTTTCCGCACGCTGGAAGCCTTGAAAATGGATTGGGATATGGGCCCATCCGGCCCGGATGAGCTTGACAGGCAATGGTCACAAAGGCACAGGCTCGATTTGTACCATGACTGTTTACAGGAATTGCGGGGTTCGGGAAAGCTCTATGCATGCGCTTGTTCAAGGAAATCGCAAGCCAATCAACAGCGGGCAGTTTGCACCTGTTTCAATGATGCATTAAGTTTAGATGACAGTAGCCTGAGTTGGAAAGTTCATTGTGATCGCAATATGCATGTTTGCTTCCTGGATTTTCAGGGCCTGGAGCTTGAATACCCCGTAGAAGATTTTGTCGTGCGCCGGAGGGATGGGATCCCCTCATACCAGGTTACTTCGCTTACAGATGACCGTTATTTTCGGGTAACCCATATTGTTAGAGGAAATGATTTGCTGGAATCCACGGCAAGACAGGTTTACCTCGACAGCCTGTTACCAGGCCCTTGGCTCACAACCGCGCGCTTCCTGCACCATCCCTTACTGACCCTTCCCGACGGGCATAAGCTATCCAAGAGCGCCGGCTATCAATCCGAACCCTTATTGCAACGCATGTCTGCCCCTCAAATACTCGATGCTTTTGCACGATGGCGGGAACTGCTGTTATTATAAAATGACAACTATCATTCAGGAGATTTTCAGTAAATTGTATAGGTAACCGGCAAGTCCGGAATTTTTCTCATGTTAAAACGTATGTCATGCCTATTGTAAAAGTGATTGAAGTCATTGCCTCTTCAGAAAAGGGAATTGACGAAGCCATACAAACAGCGGTAGCGGAAGCGTCAAAAACCATCCGCAATATCGATTCGGTGTATGTAAAAGATATTAAAGCGCATGTTAAGGATGGAAAGATCAGCACATACGGTGTGGTCTGCAATATTTCCTTCCGGGTAGATTGATGCGTGTTTTTGCTGTTATGATAATCTGTCCCTTCCGCTGTTTGATAAGAACGGTGCGGGGATTTTTTGTATGCATCCGGGTCAATTAGCTTTGCGATATGTCAACACTCTCCATCAGTATCATCCAGACAAACCTGCATTGGGAAAATAAGGCGGCAAACCTGCTCATGCTGGAAGAAAAAATTTATAGCATTGAGGAACCAACAGAAATTGTCGTGCTCCCCGAAATGTTCAGCACGGGTTTCAGCATGCGCCCTTCTTCCCTTGCGGAAACCATGCAGGGCTCCACTGTTGATTGGATGAAACGCATCAGCCGCGATAAACGGATCATCCTAACCGGCAGCCTGATCATTGAAGAGGATGGAAAGTTTTTCAACAGGCTGATTTGGATGATGCCGAATGGCTCCCTGGGCTATTATGATAAGCGACACCTGTTTGGCTTCGCGGGAGAAGACCAGCATTACCATGCAGGTAATAAACGACTAATCGCTTCCGTAAAAGGCTGGAAACTGAACCTGCAAATATGCTATGACCTGCGTTTTCCTGTTTGGTCAAGACAGCAAATGACTGAAACCCCCGATGGGACAGAACCAGAATACGATGTGCTGATTTATGTGGCAAACTGGCCACAACGCAGGAGCCATGCCTGGAAAACGCTCTTATGCGCACGCGCTATCGAAAACCAGTGCTATGTGGTGGGCGTAAACCGTGTGGGTGTGGATGGTAACGATATCCCGCATAGCGGCGACAGCCTCGTGCTGAACCCCATGGGTGAAGTGCTTTATCATATGGCGAATGATGAAGATATTTTTACGATACATCTCGACAAGCAGGAGCTAACCGATATAAGGGCAAAATTGCCTTTTCTTAAAGATGCAGACCGCTTTCATATCCAGCCCTGAGGCATTATGGATTTGACGGCACGCTGTCTTGTTTTTCCTGCTGCTGAAGGATCAATTGCCTGGCCACTTCCATTTTTTTATCTTTTCGTTCGAGTAAAAACCGATAATCGGTCTCAACAGGTATGTCGGGCATCACACCTGAGCCGTTTTTGGGTACATGCCTGTATTGCACCAGCCGGTACAATGGAAATCTTACCCTTATGCCTGTATTTGGGAGTTGGAATTGGGGGATCATGATGCCGCTATTTCCATGCCATCCGCCACCTGTTTCTTCACCAACCAGCCATATGCCTTCCTGCCCTTTCACCGCGTTGCAGAATAATGAGGAAGCGGAAAATGTACTGCCGCTGGTCAGCACATACACATGGCCGTTATAATGGTTGCTTTTTTTTGGACTGAACTTCTTTTTCTCGAGATAAGGCACATGGTACTTACCGTCTTTTCTTCTGGCCGCGATGAGCCACATTTCTAGGTTGTTCAGCCATCCTCCCCTGAAATATTTCGTGTACCGGCCAAGGTCTTTGGATACCGCGTAGATGCTGTCGGCCACGCCAAACCTTTCCCTCGTGACATAACGGGTGAGCAGGGTAGATAAGGCCACATGCCCGCCGCCATTGCTGCGCAGGTCAATGACCAGTGAAGGGATTTTCTTTTTGCGCATGGTCCGGAACGAACGCCTGAAGAAAGTGCGCAAATTTCCTCGTGTGAATGTGTTCACGGTCATTACCGCGAATTGCTTGCTGCTGTCGATTTCAAATGAACGATAAACCGTCAGCCGCTCCGCCCTGGGGATTTTTTTCCGGGGAGGCTTTGTGGGTTTTTGTTTCGCTGTTTTTTCCTTGCTGCTGTCTTTTTTTATCTCAAACATCGGCAGGATGGCTTCTTTTTCCCGGCCGGCCGAATCAATATAGTTCACCCGGTAAGTTTTGCTTAGCCCGAATATGTTCCGGTGGAAGTATGGGAAATTGCTGCTCAGCCGGGTATAATTGATGCTCTCCGAAAACCCGTCTGTAGGCAGGTATGAAAACATGCGCCGGATCAGTTCTTTATTCCTGGAGCCGTTGATGCCGGTAACCAATGTACCGCGCGTCATCAGGCTGTCTTTCCGGTTCAGGTTGCCAATCACTGCCATACTATCGTTCCACACTTTTAGGTAGAGCGGGAACGAGGAAAAGGTTTTGCCATAGGCCCATTTCGAATACGACTTGCTGAGTCCAACGGTGGTATGCCCGCAATGAAATTGCCTGAGCAATGGGGAAATAATGTGCCAGGCAAAGGCCTGTTCGGTCATGCTGTCGCCAATGCGCAGGTATTGACGGTCAAAAAAAGCATCAATGCTGTCTTTATCCTGGTACCAGTATAAGGATGGGTGTTTGGCTTCCAGCGCTTCCCTCAGCAATATATAATCTTTTTGAAGCGCTTCTTTTGGGTACTTACGGTAAGGGCTATACGCTTTCTTTCCGGTTGTACAGGAAAAAAGGGAAGAGGTACAGATGATAAAAGCCAGGAAGTATCGGGTACACATGGCGGACAGGATCGTTTGCACAACCCAAATTACTGATTATCCCGCCAAGATTTTCGTTTTGATGAACCGTTCCTGTATTTTACCGGCAAAGGTTCAGCCGTTTTTTGCGGGTATGGGTATTTGTCCGGCCAATGTGGTCATGGCCTGCAGCACATTTTGCATGATGGTCTGCAACTGCTGGTCTTTTAGTTCCAGGCTGCGGATGACGGCATACAGCAATTCCTTCTCTTCCACTACTGAGTTTTTTTGCAGGGGCGATTTATAATCGGCAGGCGGGGCGATGCTTTCCTGGGGATCGGTGAAGAGCTGGTCAAGCGAGAGGTTTAAAGCCCGCGAGACGTCTTCCAGTTGCCCTAGCGTAATATCGGTTATATTGTTTTCGATATTGCTCATGGCAGCTTCCGAAATCTTTAAAGCCGCGGCAAGGTCTTTCTGCTTGACCGCTTTCAGGTTGCGCCATTTGCGGATATGCGCGCCAATGCGATGTGTATGTTCCATATCTGAATGTTTTTCCATTCGAACCAGGATTAAAGCTACGGGCAGGTTTTTTGTACATATTGTGATTTGTACCATTATTTGAGCGGAATATCATCAGATCATAAAGTGATATTCACCTTCTGACATCCAATTCCTGGGGTTAAAGAAATTTAGGCAGATGGTAAATAAAGTTCAGTCTATACCTGCACCAACCGCCTTTCGCGTCATTAACTTTACCTGCTTATTATTGAAAAGAGGAGGTTGCGTATGAGGAGGAATAGAATTCTGTTAACCCTGTTTTTACTGGGCACTGCCTGTGGCGGCGTTAAAGCCCAGCAATACCGCAGGGGCGAACATACGAGGGTTCCGGCCTGGCAGGTCATGCCAGAATTTTATGTGTCTGTACCACTTCCCATATCCGGGGAGGTCAAGCCCATACCGGGGCGTTTTGATGCGGGCAACGCGCTGACATATTTGGAGATTGTGTACGACCTGCAACAAAGGCCGCACCAGGTACTGTATCAAACAGATTTTACGGGAAGGTTACTATACATCGGCATCAGCCAGGGATTATCTGTTGCATTCCACAGATCGGAAAAACCCATGATATTTTTTACCAAATGCCTGCGTGACCTGCGCGAGTCGCCGGCTTCATGGAAACTGGCCGACCAGGCCATGCAATGCGTGATCGACAGGCTCAATTTTTCATCACAACCTTAAATCATTTTGCATGCATGTGATTCCAGCCCTGTGCAACCAACGCATGTTTATTTCCCGCACGGGTGACCAGGATTGTACCTTCCGATGCTTCGGAGATGTAACCGATGATGCTGATGTTGGGGTTGTTTTTTATTTTTTCATAGTCAGACTGGCTAACGGTGAAGAGTAACTCATAATCTTCGCCGCCGCTCAGCGCGCAGGCCGTAGGGTCAAGCTGAAGTTTATATGCGAACTGCCGTGCTTCTTCATTAAAAGGGAGTTTGTCTTCATAAAGCACACAACCCACTTCGCTTTGCTTGCAAATATGCAGGATATCGCTGCTCAGCCCATCGCTGATATCCATCATGCTTGTTGGTAATATCTCCGCCTCGCTGAAAAATTCAATCACATCTTTCCGCGCTTCAGGTTTGAGCAATCGCCCAACGATGTATGATTGTCCTTCAAGATCAGGCTGTGCGCCTGTTTCGGCAAAAATCTTTTTCTCCCTTTCTAAAAGGGTCAGTCCGAGAAATGCGCCGCCAAGCTCGCCGCTCACACAAATCAAATCATTCACTTTCGCCGTGCTGCGCTTTACATATTGATCCGGCGCCACTTCGCCAATCGCGGTAACACTTATGATAAACCCTTTTTGCGAACTGCTGGTATCGCCGCCCACCAGGTCAACGCCATAAGCCTGGCATGCCGTGTACACGCCCGCGTAAAATTCATCCAGGGCTTCCACCGAAAAACGGTTGCTGAAAGCGATGCTGATCAAAATTTGTGTGGGTTGTGCGTTCATCGCGTAGATATCGCTCAGGTTTACCACAACAGATTTATAACCAAGATGCTTGAGCGGGGTATACGAAAGGTCGAAGTGTATGCCTTCTACGAGCAGGTCGGTGGTCAGAACGGTTTGGCGGCCAAAATGATCAATCACGGCGGCGTCATCACCCACGCTTACCAGTGTGGAAGCGTTCCTTGTTTCGTTGTTGCGGGTGAGGTGGTCAATCAGCCCAAACTCGCCCAGGCTGGCTATTTCAGTTCTTTCAGACATGTATTTCTAATTATAAGGGTAAAGGGTCGGCACCATTTACGATGGATAATAATTCATCGTGGATCAATCCATTCGTAGCCAGGAGCCTTGGCTGGTAAGGTGAATAACAAGCGCCTGTAAAATCGGTCACTTTTCCGCCCGCTTCTTCCACCATCAGGAAGCCGCCGGCGCTGTCCCATGCCTGCAAGCTGTGTTCATAAAAGCCATCAAAGCGGCCCGCAGCCACCCAGCATAAATCAATGGCCGCGCTGCCCAGCCTGCGAACGGGTATACCCTTCCGTACGAGTCGGTCAAACACTTGTAAAGGCCCATTCGGCATATCGAGGTATGTGTATGGAAAACCGGTCACGAGGCAACTCTTCATCACTTTGTCTTTTTTGCCTACATAAATGCGTTTGTCGTTCAGATAAGCGCCCTCACCGCGTTCAGCGAAATACAATTCGCGCATGAAAGGGTTGTACACGGCGGCCATAACCATTTTCCCGTTTTGCTCAATGCCGATGCTCACGCAACAAATGGGAATACCATTCGCGAAATTCACCGTACCGTCAATGGGATCAATGATCCACTTGATATCGCTTTCGCTCTTGATTTCGCCCGTTTCCTCACTCAAAATAAAATGATCCGGGAAATCTCTCTTAATCACATCAATGATCGCTTTTTCCGAAGCATGGTCTGCTTCCGTCACCAGGTTATTGATGCCTTCCTTATGGCTCACCGAAAAATCCTTATCAAAATAATGGGTCAGTTGCGCCGCACCTTGCTGAACGGCTTCTAATAATGTAGCTTTGAACATGCCGCAAAGATAAAGTCAAGCCTGTAACGGCACCGGATTAATTTCCAGTGCGATGGCAAATCGGTTCATTAATGCATTTCTGCATAAATTCGGGGATCTTGACGCTATCCGTGATCATAGTGAGTTACCAGGTGCGCTGCTTTTTGGAGCAGTGCCTCTGTTCCGTGCAACAGGCCATCAATGGTTTGGATGCGGAAGTAATTGTGGTGGATAACCATTCGCATGATGGCAGCCGCCTATTCCTCGAGCAGGCTTTCCCCTGGGTGAGGTTTGTCTGGAATACCGAAAACACAGGTTTTGCAAAAGCCAACAACCAGGCCCTGGCAATGGCTACAGGAGATTTTATCCTGTTCCTGAATCCGGATATGATCCTGCCTGAAAATTTTTTCCATCAATCCATACCTTTCATGCGAAATGATCCGGGCATTGGGGCGATGGGTTTTAAGATGATTGATGGGGCTGGATTTTTTTTACCGGAAAGTAAACGCATGGAACCCACAGCCTGGAGGGCATGTTGCCGCTTCCTGCGCTTGTCGGCGCTCTTTTCGCGTTCTTCCGCTTTCGCGGGATATTATGCAGGGCATATTGCGGATACGGATGAAGCCGATGTGGAAGTGCTGGCCGGGGCTTGTATGATGTTGTCTGCCGCTGCCGCCAAAGCAACAGGCGGTTTCGATGAAAGGTATTTTATGTATGCCGAAGATATTGACCTCAGCCTGATGGTCCGCAAAGCGGGTTTCCGGAACCGGTATTTCCCGCATACGCCCGTCATACATTTCAAAGGCGAAAGTACCCGTAAGCTAACGTTAACGTATATACGACATTTTTACGGGGCGATGGATTTGTATGTGAGGAAGTTTTATCGTGAGCAGCCTGTCGTCAGGTTGCTTATGCAAAGTTCCATCGCTTTGGGCAGATTCGTTTCTTATGCTAAAATCTGTGTGCAAAAAACCATGCATCTCCTCATTTCCCTGTTTCCGGTAAAACAAAAACCGGTAAACATGCTGGTGCTGGCTTCCAATGCATCGTTAAACGACCTGGTGAGGATTGTGCCATACGCGCCCAGGCCCATCTGCATCAGCGGCAGGGTGTATGCCGATCCTGCAGACCAGTCGTATGCCGTAGGCGGCTTCCACGAACTCGACCAGTTGGCGCAACGTACGGGGTCGGATATGATCCTGTTTTGTATCGGCGATATACAGGCCGGCCGGATGATTGAATGGATGGAAAAGCGCCCGGGTAAATATGAATACCTCATGCACTACCGGGGCAGCCGGAGCCTGGTGGGCAGTTCACATAAAGACAAAAAAGGATGGCAGGTTTCACCGGTGTAAACATCAATGGCTTTGCAGCCAGTCGCGCACATGTGCCTGGAGAGATATGGGGAAAGGCATGATATTGCTGGCATCAATCATTTGCAACAATTCATCCGGACTCATTTTATGCCATTCTTCCTGGCCTGCAATCGCGAATGCATTCATTTTCTTTAGGTGCCTGGCAAGATATTCCTGTTCGGTTTGACCGGGTGTGGGGATCAGCAAGGCTTTTTTACCCATCACCGCGAGGTCCATCACGGTGGAATACCCGCAACGGGCTATCATCCATCCGCAAGTCCTGATTTCTTCCTCCAGTTTTTCAGCGTCGAGGTGATTGTGTATAACGATTTTATCACCAACTAACGGTAATGAATAACCGCTATTTGGCAATCCCCTCACCAGGGTGGCTTCGAGCCGGTGTTTTTGCAGCCATTGCAGTGCCTGCTGTTCCAGCATACTGCGTTGCGGTTCGGGGCCTGAAAGCAGGAACAGCAATCGGTTTGTTTCAGTGGCTGATTGTTTGCCGGTGCCTGAAAACCTCGACAAAGGCCCGATATACCGTACAGGTATCAATGGCATTTTTGCAGGGTGCGATAAGTTTCCTGCCAGGTTCGGCTCCCCTTCGGCATCGGGGATCCAGCAGGCTTTAAATCGGTTGAGGTAATGGTGGTTTACTTTTTGAAGCATACGGTTCAGCCAGGGGCTGCCGGTTTCAATATGTAATTGATGTGTGATGATGACGCTGTGCAGTTTGGGATGGGCGAGCCCAAACCGGTTGTCTGATATCACCGCAACAGGCTGATGTTCCTCAATCACCTGTTCGAGCCAGCGCCCTTCAGCCTTCATGACCGAAAGCGCCCTGGGCAACTGTTTTAACAAGGCCCATTGTAGCCAGGCAGGGTTTTTGCTGTACCGGATATGATATGCAGGGGCTTCCAAAACCTGCAATTGCGGAAACTCCTGTTGCAGCAGGTTACGGCCCGGCCCTGATGCGCCTAAGATCACATCGGCGCCCGCTTCAAGCAGGGCTTTAACCAACGGTATGCAGCGTGTGGCATGCCCCAGGCCCCAGTCGAGCGGCACCAGCAGTACCCTGGGTTTGTGCAGTTTTTTGTTAATATTTTGGCCGGGCATCCTAAAACAACAATAATTATCCGGGAAAATAGTTTAATTTAGACAGCGTTTGTATGAAACATTTATTTAGATTCACAACTCTTTTACTGATCACTTGTTTATTAGTGATGGCTTCCGGATGTTCTTCATCCAAAAAAGGACAATGCGGATGCCCTCAAAAACAAGGTTTTATCGGTTATTAATGGTTAACCTCTGGTAAAATTGTTCATCCTATGAACAAGTCGAACCGCGACTTATTGGTATTATTCAAACAGGAGCTCATGACACCCCAGGCAATGGAGCAGGAAGTGTCGTGGCTGCACGAGTTGCTTTTCAATGTGGAAAGGCTGGATAATTTTGTCGCGGCCCATGAAATTATAGACCTTAACAGGTATAAGATCACCAATAAGCCATTCGATATCAAGCGCTTTGTGCGCCGCCGGAAGGAGCAACCCTTTGTCTTCCTCAACAACAAAAATTAATTTCCTGTTTAGCTGATTTTTTGCAGCGCTTCGCGCAATTTGGCGATGACGGTGTCAATGTCCTGTTTGCGGCATGTACCTACGCTTAGCCTGTACCAGTTATTCTCTTTACCCGCTCCAAAAATGCCAAAGGGTACCAGGGCCAGTTTGGCTTCATTGAGAATAAAATCGGTGACGGCGGCCTGGTTTTCCAGCAATTGCCCGCTTTGCGTGCGGCGCCCGGCCAGGTTGATTTGTACGGTCAGGTAAATGGCAGCCTGGGGGATGATCGCATCTACCGGGAAACCTTCGGATTGCAATTGCTTAAACCCTTCGTATATGCGCCTGAGGCGATGGGATATTTCATCTTTGAACTGTTGCAGGAAGCGGTCAACCTCCGTTTTCTGCGATAAGAATTTGGCTACGGCTTTTTGTTCCGCCATCGGTGCCCATGACCCAATATGGCTGTTTAATGAACGCATTTTCACAATCAGTTCTGCAGGGCCCATCGACCATCCTACGCGAACACCGGTAGCTGCGAAAGCCTTACTGATGCCATCTACAAAAACCGTGTATTCTTTCATTTTTGGCCTCAATGAAACCGGGTTGTAATGACGGGTTTGACCGTATGTTAAAGTCCAGTAAATCTGGTCATACATCAGGTAGAGTTTCTTATCACCCGGTGCCCTGCCCTCATTTTCCGCGATTACGAGATCGCAGATGGCTTCCAGCTCTTCCTTACTGAACACTGTACCGGTTGGGTTGAGCGGTGAGCAAAGGGCCAGCAGGGTGGCGCCTTTGATGTGCGGCGCGATCTGCGCGGCTGTAGGCATGAAATTATTTTCCGGCAAGGCTTCGATCATCACATGCTCGCCGCCGGTAAAATGTGTGTAATGGTTATTATTCCAGCTCGGCACGGGGTATATCACTTTATCGCCCGCATCCACAATACTCCTGAAAATGGCATAAATCAGCGGCCTGCCACCGTTCGACACCAATATCTCCGCAGGGGAATAATCAATACCCTCATGGCTCGATAAAAACTCAGAAATCGCCAGGCGAAGGTCAGCCTCGCCCTCCGCGGCCGGGTATGTGGTAAAATCCTCCGTGTATGCTTTAATGATCTCATTTTTCAGCATCGCCGGAATCGGGAACTCCGCTGAATCAAAGTCGCCAATGGTATAATTGTAGATATGTTCGCCATTGCGGATCTTTTCCTTGATCGTCGCGCCCAGGCGAACGATTTCCGATGCGATCAATGTGTTGGCCAGGTGGCTGAAATTGCTGGATGCCATCTTTTTGAATTTACAAGGTGAACAGTGCGGCAAAAGTAGAGGTTAGGAGACGGATAAAAAAACAATATGGATGGTCTTTCGAAGGAAATTCAAATTAACGCATTACAGGATATTAATCAAGAATCTACATATGTAATTTTTCACGGTATTTGATTTCGTTTTCCATATAATTTTTCCTTGTTATATTTACATCCTTAGCGTTCTGTGTGAAGCTTCGTCATGTAAAAAGTACATATTTAACCATTCTGGTTTATTTTTGTTCCGATATTGAATGATTCATCACAGGGCTTCTGCCATTTAACCAAAGCTGAACTGATACCATGTTTAACCTCATACTCTTTGGGCCTCCGGGCAGCGGAAAAGGTACGCAAAGCGAACAATTGATTGCCCGGTACGGGTTGAAACACCTGAGTACCGGCGATTTGCTGCGCTCGGAAATCAGCCGCCAAACCGCTTTGGGGCTGGAGGCAAAGAAATTTATGGACAAAGGCCAACTGGTGCCTGATGAAGTGGTGATTGGCATGATCAGCTCCGCGCTCGATGAGCATCCTGACGCGCGCGGTTTTTTATTTGACGGTTTTCCCAGGACTTCCGCGCAAGCTGAAGCGTTAGACAAACTTCTCGAATTAAAAAACACATCCATCTCCGTCATGCTGGCCCTTGATGTGAGTGAGGAAGAATTGGTGAAACGATTGCTCAAACGCGGCGAAACCAGTGGCCGCTCCGATGATAACAACGAACAGGTGATCCGCGCGCGCATCGTGGAATACCACAACAAAACAGCCGCCGTAGCGGATTATTACAAGCAGTTCGATAAAGTGGTGATGGTTCCCGGCGAGGGTTCAATCGCGCATATATTCGACAGCCTCTGCAAGGAGATTGACCCCCGCATGGCTGAAGCCTGATTACTCACAAGCCCCCTTAGTCCATTTTTTCACACCCGCGCATTCAGCCGTGCAGGCATTGCCATACGTTTTTCCATCGCAACCGCAAACAGGGTCGTATTGCATGGTGCATACGCAATCGGGCCTGGCCTCACCCTTGCAATCATCCGAAGTTTTTTTGCAGGTGCCCGCCGTACAAGCAGCGCCGAAAAGCAGTATGATCGCTATCTTTTTCATGTTTCCTGTTGAAGGTTTTATATTGCGCTTGATGTATTCCATACGAATATACCTTTGTTTCAAATTCAGCGTATGAAAAAATTGGGCAACTATGTGATGGGCCAATGGGTGGAAGCCGGCGGCAAAGGACAAACCTTATACCATGCCGTTACGGGCGAACCGCTGGCGATTGCCAGCACCGAAGGATTGGATTTCAAAGCCGTACTTAACCATGCAAGGCAGAAAGGAAACCCGGCGCTTCGAAAGATGACCTTCCAGGAAAGGGGGCGTATGTTGCGTGCGCTCGCTTTATACCTCACCGAACGCAAAGAGCAATTTTATAATGTCAGCTATCAAACCGGCGCAACCAGGGCCGATAGCTGGATTGATATCGAAGGCGGTTTCGGCAACCTGTTTTCCAACGCCTCACTCCGCAGGAAATTACCCGATACGCCGTTCACCCTCGACGGTGACCCTGTCGCCCTGAGCAAAGGCAATACGTTCATGGGCCATCATATCCTCGTACCCAAAGAAGGGGTGGCCATCCATATCAATGCATACAATTTTCCCGTGTGGGGGATGCTTGAAAAAATCGCGGTGAACCTGATGGCGGGCGTTCCTGCCGTGGTGAAACCTGCAACGGTTACTTCGTTTCTCACCGAAGCCGTGGTGCGTGAAATTATCGCCTCAAAAATACTGCCGGAGGGCGCCCTGCAATTGATTTGCGGAAGCGCCGGCGATATGCTGGACCATGTGTGTTCGCAGGATGTGGTGACATTCACCGGCTCCGCATCCACAGGACTCTTCCTGAAATCGCATCCGCGCATCCTCGCCGAATCAGTGCCTTTTAATATGGAGGCCGACTCGTTGAATTGCATGGTCTTGGGTAAGGATGTGGAACCCGGACAACCCGATTGGGATGTGTTCATCAAAGAACTCAGAAAAGAAATGACGGTAAAGGCCGGTCAAAAATGTACCGCCGTACGACGTGTGTTTGTTCCGGAAAATAAACTCGAAGCTGTTTGGAAATCCTTATCAGCCGAACTGAATAAAACAACCATCGGTAACCCTTTGAATGAAAAAGTGAGGATGGGCGCCCTTGCCGGCAAACATCAGCGGGAAGAAGTGATCGCACAGGTGCAGAAACTCATGACGAATTCAACTTTGGTTTATGGTTCTCTCGATGATATACAGGTATTAGATGCCGATCCGCAAAAAGGCGCGTTTTTAAGTCCGCTCCTGCTGGTTAACGAAAAACCATTTGCCTGCGATGAGCCGCATGAAGTGGAAGCTTTTGGGCCGGTGAGCACCATCATGCCATACAACCATATGGATGACGCGATTGCCTTAAGCAAAAAGGGCAAAGGCAGTTTGTGTTCTTCCATCATCACATCCGATCCTGCACAGGCGCGGGAATATGTGTTGGGCGCCGCTTCACACCATGGGCGCATCCTGGTGCTGAATGAGGCATGCGCGAAAGAAAGTACGGGTCATGGTTCGCCGCTGCCTTTGCTCGTGCATGGGGGCCCCGGAAGGGCTGGTGGCGGTGAAGAGATGGGCGGCCTCAGGGGCGTCCGTCATTACCTGCAACGCACAGCCATCCAGGGAACGCCTTCGATGATCACGGCTATCAGCGATGTGTACCAGCCGCATGCGAAAGGTATTACCGGGGATAAACATCCTTTCAAAAAATATTTTGAAGAATTGCAGATTGGTGAACAAATCATCACCGAAAAACGTCTGATCACATCAGAGGATATCGACGCGTTCGCGAAGTTGAGCGGTGACCAGTTCTACGCGCACCTGAAAGAAACGGATTTTGACGGAACGATGTTTGAGCGACAGGTGGCACATGGCTATTTTATCATGAGCGCCGCCGCCGGGTTGTTTGTAGATAGTTTTGATAAAAATCCGGTGCTGCTTAATTACGGCATTGATGAACTCAGGTTTACCAAGCCAATGTACCCGGGAAATTCCATGTATGTGCGCTTTACCTGCAAAGAAAAAACCGCGCAGGAACTCAAAGAAAGAAACCCGGATGTTCCCGCTATGCCGGGCATCGACATCCCAAGGGGCATTGTGAAATGGTATGTGGAAATTTTTGATGAAACGGATGAGATTGCCGGCGTGGGCACCATCCTGACCATGGTACAAATGATCCATAAAATCTAAACTGATATCAGTATGATCAAAGAAATTCAAAACGGGTATGTTAAGTCTGAAACGCATAATGGCATAACCAGCATCGAGTTCTTTCATCCGCAGAGCAATTCATTGCCCGGGAAAATTTTAGAGGAGCTTGCACAAGACATTCATTTTGCAGGCAACCATGCGGAAACAAAAGTGATTGTTTTACGCAGTGCCGGCGAAAAAGCGTTTTGCGCCGGTGCATCTTTTGATGAACTCATGCAGATCAGCACACCCGAACAGGGCCTCGCGTTTTTCAGTGGCTTCGCGAAAGTGATCAACGCCATACGCCGTTGCCCGAAATTTGTAATTGCCCGTGTTCAGGGAAAATGTGTGGGCGGGGGCGTCGGTATTGCCGCTGCGGCCGACTATACCATTGCCGTTACACAGGCCGATATCAAGCTCAGTGAACTCGCTGTGGGCATTGGTCCTTTTGTAGTGGGGCCTGCGGTAGAACGTAAAATCGGTACATCCGCTTTCAGTGCTCTGGCTATTGATGCTACCATGTGGCGCAACAGCGATTGGGCCAAAAAGAAAGGCTTGTTCGCTGAAGTACATGAAAATATTGAAAACATGGATGAATCTGTCGGCCGGCTCGCCAATACCCTGGCACATTCCAGTCCGGAAGCCATGGCCGAACTCAAAAAAGTGACCTGGCAGGGAACGGATCATTGGGATGAATTGCTGATGGAAAGAGCTGCAATCAGCGGCAGGCTGGTGCTGAGTGATTTCACGCGCAACGCGATCACAAAATTTAAGACAAAATAAGAAAACGTAAATCTGTAACATGCAAAAGCCCCTTTCATAAGGGGCTTCGTAATTTTTTAATGAACCTGAATTAACCATGTAATAAAAATCCTTTCACGCCAAACTCAGGCGATTCAATGGCGTATAAAATGCTGTTTCGTGATGGCTCCTGTTTATCTTCGAACCTGAATTTCTCCGTGATATTTAATTCGTAGCTGCGGAAATTCATATCCTTCTCCGTGCAATAGATATAATCGTTGTTCTTGATGAAACTGCAGGTGTATCCGTTTTTCTGCAGGTCTTCGAGGGCGTGTTCAAGGTTGTTGTCCAGTATCATATTGATTCTTTTGTACGGTGCGGGTTATTGGATTGATCAAATCAGTCATGTTCACCAATCATGCAGATCAGCCCTTCGAATGTAAATGGAAAAAATCATTTTTAGATTTTTGGTCAGATAAAAAATTTTTAACACGCAATGCACAGGAAATGTTTACAACTTTTTAGCGCTTGTGCAGCGTTTCATGTCCTTGTTAAATTTTCCAGGGCTTATGACAGATTGTCTGCATTGCTGTACCTTTAAACCCCTATGAATTTTCTGGCTCATGCATATTTGTCGTTTCAGCAACCTTCGCTCCTGGTTGGAAACATGATCAGCGATTTTGTGAAGGGAAAACGACAGTACGAATATCCCGATGCTATACAAAAAGGCATCAGGCTTCACCGGGCCATCGACCGGTTTACTGATGAACATGTGTCAACTGCTTCCGTTAAAAAATATTTCAGGGAACAATACAGGTTGTATTCGGGTGCATTTGCGGATGTGGTATTCGATTTTTTTCTTGCCAATGATACAGGCAGGTTTTCAAACGATGCCCATTTGCTGCAATTCTCGGAGGAAACCTACCGTCAGCTCAACGAGCAGCGTGAATTTCTCCCTCCGGTATTTGACCGCATGGTAACCCACATGCAAAAAGAAAACTGGTTGTACCATTATCAGTACGATTGGGGCATACAGCGCAGTTTTTCCGGCATTGTACACAGGGCCGCATACCTCACGGAATCGGATGAGGCCTTCCGCATATTTTTATTGCATAAGGATATTTTTCAGCAGCATTACAACGATTTTTTTCCAGAGCTGGAATCCTTTGCCCGAACAACCGCTGATCATTTACTTAACACCAGATAAATTATTTTTAATCATTTTTGCGACATGAAATCAAAAATTATCCTGTTCCTGTGTATCATCTGTGCTTCCATTACCCTGAATGCGCAAAGCAATATCCCGGCATTAGATAAATCACCGCTGGATGTGAGTTATTATCCATGCAATTACCCTTTGCTGAAAGCCCAGCAAAAAAACAAAGAACCCTTAATGGCAAGGGTGATTTACAGCCGTCCGCATAAAGCGGGCCGTACCTTGTTTGGCGATTTGATTGAGTATGGTAAAATCTGGCGTCTCGGCGCGAATGAAGCAACGGAAATCGAATTCTTTGTGCCTGTAACCATCGGCCAGTCGAAAATTAAAAAAGGGCGCTACAGTTTATTCGCCATACCCGACTCTGCCAAATGGACGCTGATCATAAACCGGGATACCGATGCCTGGGGTTCTTTTGTATATGATGTAAAAATGGACGTCGCAAGGATCGAATTGCCATTGACCAAATTGAATTTTGTGGCAGAAGATTTTAGTATTTTCTTTGAGCCGGCGCAAAAAGGCATGAATCTCGTAATTGTTTGGGATGAATTGATGGCCACAGTCCCCATACAAATCTCAAATGGCCAATAAAGACATGAATAAACAGATCGGATTTTTTTTATTGCTTACTGCCATACTAACGGCTTCGTGTAACCGAAAACCAGAGAAAAAGGTATTTGGACCGATTCAGCCCAATATCCAGGCCAGGCAGGAGAAAACGCAGCCTTACGTGCCTGTCGACCAGTCGCCCATGGATATGAGTTATTTTCCGGTGGATTATCCCATCCTGAAAATGAATGGATCGGATACAACGGCATTGGTCGCGCGGGTGGCATACAGCAGGCCACAAAAAAAAGGCCGTCCGATTTTTGGAGATTCCTTGCCCAGCCTTGTGCATTACGGAAAAGAATGGCGCCTCGGCGCCAATGAAGCCACAGAGATCGAATTCTTCAGGCCCGTAAACATACAGACCATCACGGTGCCGCCCGGCAGGTATGTGATGTACTGTATTCCCCGGCAAAATGAATGGACATTAATCCTAAACACAAACCTGTTTACCTGGGGCCTGCATATGGAACAGGAGAAAGATAAATACCGGTTTACCGTGCCTGTTCAAAAACAGGAACCCTCATCCGATTTTTTCACCATGCTCTTTGAACCTGCGGACCACGGTGCCAGGCTCATCATGGCATGGGATGATGTGAAAGCCATACTCCCCATCCGGTTTGATCCATAGAAAATTAATTTTGACCAGCCTCCCGGAAATCTGATATTTACAACATGTGTGGTATTGCCGGAATCATTTCAGCCCAAACTTCCCTGGTACAATTGCCGGTATTGCGGAAAATGTCGAAAGCCCTTGCACACAGGGGCCCCGACGGCGAGGGGCACTGGATCAGCAGGCATGGCCATGCTGGCCTGGCACACCGGAGGTTAAAAGTGATTGATTTATCTGAAGCGGGCGCTCAGCCCATGCACTACCTCGACCGTTACAGCATTGTTTTTAACGGTGAGATATATAATTACATAGAGCTCAGGAAAGAATTAAAAAAAGCGGGTTATTATTTTATCAGTAATTCCGATACGGAAGTGGTGCTCGCCGCTTTTGATTACTACCGTGAAGAATGCCTGCATTATTTTGATGGCATGTTCGCCTTCGCCATATGGGACGAATCGGAACAGGTTTTGTTTGCCGGGCGCGACCGTTTTGGGGAGAAGCCTTTATATTATTTCGTCAACGATGAACAGTTTTTATTTGGCAGCGAAATGAAAGCCCTTTGGTCGGCCGGCGTGCCGCGTTTGCCGGAGCGAAAGATGATCCTCAATTACATCACCCTGGGTTATGTGCAGAATCCCGCCAATAAAGCGCAAACATTTTTTAAGGATATTTTTTCCCTGCCCGCGGCGCATTACCTCGAATACAGGCCGCATGAAAATGAGTTGCAGGTAACGGAATATTGGAAGCTTGATAAGCAGGCTTTGATTTCTATGCCGGAGAAAGACGCAATGGATCGTTTCGAAGAACTTTTTCTGCAATCCCTGCAAAAAAGGCTCCGAAGCGATGTGCCGCTCGGCGCGAGCCTCAGCGGTGGCCTCGACAGTTCCACCATCGTATATTACCTCCAGCAACAATTGCGCAACGCCTCAACCAGTTACAAAACATTTTCAGCCGTCTTCCCGGGCTTTGAACAGGATGAGAGCGCGTATATCCAGCAAATGGTGCGCACCCTGCATATTGAAAATTACAGCACAAGCCCTACCGAAGCCCAACTCATCGATGATTTTGAAAAGCTGGCATACTACCAGGAAGAACCCTTTCCGTCGTCCAGCATTTATGCCCAATACAAAGTGTATGCACTCGCGAAAGCTACGGGCGTAACGGTATTACTCGATGGCCAGGGAGCCGATGAAATGCTCGCGGGATACCACAAATACGCGCATTGGTACCTGCAGGAAATGATCAGTCGCTACCGTTTCACCGGTGCCAAAAAGGAAAGGTTGCTGATGATGGAAAATAACATCAGGTTTACATGGACATACCGAAACCTGTTTGCCGCATTCCTTCCATCACATGCGTCCATCGCCCTGGAAAAAAACGAATACAACAGGATTATACAGCACCCGGATATCACGCGTGAGATGATGTCGCTGCTGCGTGGCCGAGAGTGGGAAGGGATCCATAAACCGGTGGTGACAAAGTTGAACGATATCCTGTATTTCAATACCATGCAGTATGGGTTGGAAGAACTCCTGCGCTATGCCGACAGAAATTCAATGGCACACGGCGTAGAAGTGCGGTTGCCTTACCTGAATGCGGAACTGGTACAGTTTGTATTTTCATTACCATCAAATTACAAAATCAGGGATGGCTATACCAAACATCTTTTGCGCAAATTGATGGATCATAAATTGCCACACAGCATTGTGTGGCGCACCGACAAAGTGGCATTTGAACCTCCGCAGAAGCAATGGATGGACAGTCCGCAGCTCACCGATTATATTTTTGAAGCCAGGCAGGTACTGGTTGATGAACAAATCCTGAAACCACAGGTACTGCAGAAAAAAAGCAAGGGGCTTCCGGCACACGCGGCAGATAATTTCGACTGGCGTTACCTCTGCGTAGCCAGGCTCTTACAATCCTGATGACTTTTCGCGGCATCCCACCCCGGATTATTTGTTGTATGTTTGCGGCGCAAATCCCGTTTATATGAGCCAGCAGGACATCCTTTCCACAAAAAAAATCGCCACCAGGTTTATTCATGCAGGGGCAGAACCAGACCCTTCCACGGGCGCGATCATGACACCCATCTACCAAACCTCTACCTACGTGCAATCGGCTCCAGGCGTGCACAAAGGGTTTGAGTATGCACGTTCGCAAAACCCCACCAGGCTGGCACTTGAAAATGCCATGGCAATGATTGAAAATGGAAAATTCGGATTGGTCTTTGGCAGTGGCGTCGCCGCAACGGATGCCGTCATTAAATTATTGAAACCGGGAGATCAAGTGATTGCTGCCAATGATATGTACGGAGGCACTTACCGGCTCTTCACAAAAATTTTTGAAAAATTCGGTATCAGGTTCAGTTTTGTCGACACCACCCATACTGCCAATATTGAAAGCGCATTAACACCCAATACCAAACTCATCTGGATTGAAACGCCGACCAATCCACTGATGAATATTACGGATATCGCGGCTGTATCGGCCATCGCAAAAAAAGCCGGGGCGCTGCTTTGCGTGGATAACACATTCGCTTCGCCTTACCTGCAAAACCCGCTCGATCTTGGCGCTGATATTGTCATGCACTCGTCAACCAAATATTTGGGTGGCCACAGCGATGTGATCCAGGGTGCATTGGTGATGAACGACCCTGCTTTGCGCGAACAATTATATTTCATCCAAAAAAGTTGCGGCGCGGTGCCCGGGCCGATGGATTGTTTCCTCGTACTCCGCGGCATTAAAACACTGCATGTACGCATGAAGCAGCATTGTGAAAATGGAGCTAAAATAGCCCAGTACCTGCGCAACCACCCCAAAGTGGGCAAAGTGTTCTGGTGCGGTTTTGAAGACCACCACAACCACGATATCGCGAAACGCCAGATGCGTGGCTTTGGAGGCATGATGAGTTTTGTGATGAAAGACGACAGCATCGAAAATGCCAACAGGGTATTATCGTCCACTAAACTCTTCTCGCTGGCCGAAAGCCTGGGCGGCGTGGAATCCCTCATCAATCACCCGGCAAGCATGACGCATGCGAGCATCCCAAGGGAAGAACGAATCAAAAATGGCCTGGTGGATGGATTGATCCGCCTCAGTGTGGGTATAGAAGACGCCGATGACCTGATTGATGATCTCGCGCAGGCTATCGGGTAACCATCACCGTTATGGATCTTGCCGGATTTCTGAACGCCAAGGCGAAGGAATATGAAAATCCACTCTTTATAGAAGCGGACCCCATCTGCATTCCCCATCGGTTCACAAAGAAGCAGGATATTGAAATAGCCGGTTTCTTCGCGGCGATATTTGCCTGGGGGAACCGTACCACCATCATCCGGAAATCGGAAGAGCTGATGGCCTTGATGGGTAACAGCCCGCACGAGTTTTGCCTGGCGCATGATCCCGCGGGATTGAAAAAGTTAATGGAATTCAAGCACCGCACATTCACCGCGACGGATATCCTGTATTTTATCTCATTTTTCCATCATCATTACAACCGGTACGATTCCCTCGAATCCGCCTTTACCCGTTCGATGAAGCGCACGGATAAATCAGTGGAAGCCGCCCTGGCAGGTTTTTATCATTATTTCTTTTCGCTTGATGATGTCCCAAAAAGAACGCGCAAGCATATCGCTTCGCCGGAGAAAAAAGCCACTTGTAAAAGGTTGAACATGTTCCTCCGCTGGATGGTCAGGCCCTCCGCGCATGGCGTGGACTTTGGAATCTGGCAGGACATCAGGCCCAGCCAGTTGCTCATCCCGCTTGACCTGCACGTGGCCAGGGTGGCCCGTAGGCTGGGTTTGCTGACCAGGCCCCAAACCGACTGGCAGGCAGTAGTGGAATTGACGGATCACTTGCGGGCATTGGATAAAAAAGACCCTGCGAAATACGATTTTGCATTATTTGCCCTCGGTGTTCTGGAAAAATTCTGATTAATTTTATACCATGAAACAATGGTACCTGCAACAGAAACCCGCTGTCAGGCTCATCATCACTTATTTGCTGAATGGTTTGATGTGGTTGGGGATCGATTTGTTTACGCAATGGCTCATACCGGACGACGAACCCAGGAAGATGCGGGCTTACCTGTTTAAGTCGATTTTTATGGGCCTTGTATGGACACTTTTATTCAGTATGCCATTGGTAAAATCGGTTTTCCGCAAAAAATAAAAATCCCAATCGGGGTTATAAACCCCGATTGGGGTCGTGTTTGATCAAATCTGTATCCAGCAAACATAAAAGCAACAACATGAAACCTGATCATATGCTTCCGCCTGAGCGGATCTTACAGGCCCGTTCCGAGGTAGAATTGAGAGACCAGCAGTTGTTTGATGAGCTGGCTACATATGTGAACGGGCTGATACAAACTGATTTTGAGCAATTGGTCAGGATTTTATACCGCATGGATGTGAGCGAGCCGAAACTGAAGCAGTTGTTGAAAGAGCATCCCGAAGATGACGCAGGAAAACTGATCGCGTCGATGATGATCGAGCGGCAGGTACAGAAAATACAGACGCGGAAAATGTTTAATAATGAGGAACCAAATACATTCAATGAGGAGCGGTGGTGAAGGATGAAACCCCAATCGGGGTTCCAAACCCCGATTGGGGTCATTTAAACATCAACTCCTTCACTTTCTCCTTATCCTCTTTTTCATTCTTCAGGTCGAACATCGTTCCAAACACATGGTCCCACAACGTGCTGCTCACCCCAAAACCCATGTGGTCATTCTTATAATGGTGCAGGTGGTGGTTGCGCCACAAACCTTTCATCCATTTAAACGGCGGGTTCCAGGCATGAATGGCGTAATGCATGGTTCCGTATATCAGGTAACCCAACATAAAACCCGGAAAAAAAGAAAAAACCCTGTCCTGTAAAGGAAGGTACATCAGTAAAAAAAGAATGGAGGCAATGATCAAACTGGGTACGGGCGGCATAAACAGGCGCTCCTTGTCGCGCGGGTAATGATGATGGTTTCCATGCATCACATACACAATTCTTTTGGATCGTTCCGTTTTAGGTTGGTAATGAAACGCGAAACGGTGCAGGATGTACTCCGTAAACGTCCAGAAAAACATACCGGCAATGAAAAGTACAAATACCGTCAAACCACTAAAACCAAGTGTTTCCATGGAATAATAGGGCAGCAGGATCAAAACCGGTGTGTACATACCCCAGATAATCAACGGGTGTGTTTTAGTGAGGTATTCTAAATACTGGTTCTTAAACAACTGCGCCTGTCCCTTATTATGTATTTTCTCAAACTGCATCTGAACCAAATTTATATGGCAAAGATACAAAATCAATTTTTTACATGGGATGGGCTGTTTAATTTTGCGCCAAACCCAGGAACATGAAACTTGTCACTTATCTCAAGGAAGGCCACGAACAGCTTGCACTGCTGGTTGACGGTCATTTATACGACACCGATATGCTGCACCCAGACCTTCCCGTGAGTATGGCCATGTTCCTCAATTACTGGGACGATATGATACCTATGGCCCGAGCCGTGGAGCAGCGCATTAAAGACGGGCTGGTACGTAATGTCATGGCTGTGCCATTTCAGGCTGCCGACATCCTCGCGCCCATACCGCACCCTACCAGTTGCCGAGATGGATACGCTTTCCGCCAGCATGTGGCAGCCGCCCGCCGGAACAGGAAGGTTGATATGATCCCCGAATTCGATCAATACCCCATTTTCTATTTTACCAACCACAACAGCATCCAGGGCCCCGGAAACATCTATTGCATGCCCGACCATTTCGAAAAACTTGATTTTGAACTCGAAGTGGCCGTGGTCGTCAACCGCTCGGGAAGGAATATCCGCGCTGAAGACGCGGATGATTATATCGGGGGATTGATGATCATGAACGATATGAGCGCCCGCAGGCTGCAAATGGAGGAAATGCTCCTCAACCTGGGCCCGGCCAAAGGAAAGGATTTTGCTACAGCCATTGGCCCCATGCTGGTTACACTCGATGAACTCGAACACCTTGAAATACCCTGCAAACCAGGGCATACCGGTAAAAACTGGAACCTCCGCATGTCATGCAAAGTGAACGGGATCCAGGTGAGCGAGGGCAATGTGGGCGATATGGACTGGACCTTTGCCGAAATCATTGAACGCTGCAGCTATGGCGTTAACCTTTACGCGGGGGATGTCATAGGCAGCGGCACTGTGGGCACCGGTTGCTTCCTCGAACTCAACGGCACGGGAAAACTCAATGACCCCAATTACCAGGAACAATGGCTGAAAGACGGGGATGTGGTGGAAATGGAAGTGGACGGGCTCGGCCTCCTGCAGAATACCATCGTTAAGGAAGACAGTGACTTTTCGATATTGTCGCGCAAGAAAATGCCTTCCTAACGGAAAGGAATAAACGCAATAACCATTCAGAAAATCATCACCCATGATCATTGAACCGGACCAGGTGCCTCCCGCACGCTTACAGCAATACCTTCAGCACGCGGTCGCGCCGAGGCCTGTGTGCTTCGCGTCTACCATCAATAGGGCCGGTCAGGTAAACCTGAGCCCATTTAGTTTTTTCAACTTGTTCTCTTCTAACCCGCCCATACTCGTGTTTTCGCCGTCCCGCAGGGTGCGCGATAATACCACCAAGCATACGCTTGAAAACGTCATTGAAGTGCCTGAAGTGGTGATTAATATTGTGGATTACCCCATGTTGCACCAGATGTCACTGGCCAGTTGCGAGTATCCCAGGGAAATCAACGAATTCACCAAAGCGGGGTTTACTGAAGAAAAATCCAGTATGGTGAAGCCCCCGATGGTAAGGGAAAGCAAGATCAAACTGGAGTGCAGGGTGAACGAAGTAAAACCGCTGGGAGAGGGTGGCGGCGCGGGCAACCTCGTGATCGCCGAAGTGCTGAAAATGCATATTGACGATTCGGTGCTCGACCAGGAAGGGATGATTGATCAGCGCAAACTTGACCTGGTGGCGCGTTTGGGCGCGAACTGGTACTGCAGGGCCAACGCTTCTAATATTTTTGAAGTGGAAAAGCCAAATATCAAACTGGGCATCGGCATCGACGCCATACCTGCGTCTATCCGTAATAGTGAGATACTGACGGGGAATAACCTCGGGCAACTGGGTAACGTACACGATATGCCCCTGGTCAATAACCAATACCAGTCTGACCGCCTGAAACAAATCATCCAGTACTATTCCATCAATCCCCAGGAAATGGAGAAAGAACTCCATCGCTACGCGAAGGAATTACTCGACGAAGGAAAGGTTGATGATGCCTGGCAGGTACTGCTGGCCAACAATTGAGGTTTTCTTACAAAATACTCCCAAATACTTTTTTCAGGATATCGCTGGTGCGCGCCAACGGGTTACTGCGGATATTCCTCTCTTCTTTAGCCACCATATCAAACAAAGCGTTGGTGGCTTTGAGGCATACAAACCCGGCCAGGTCGGGGTTTAATTTTTTGATGGTCGTGGGGAAATTGTTGTAGGTATTTACCATGTCGCCATAATACCTGGTGGCGCTGGTTTTATCCAATGAAGATTTGATCACCGGCAAAAAGGCGGCAAACAGTTTCTCCGAAGTCTTAACCCTGAAAAAATGTGTCGCGCTGGTATCGCCATTGCGAACCAGGCCAATAGCATCCTGCAAAGTCATGTTCCTGATCGCGTCCGCGAAAATCGGCTTCGCGTATCCTACGGCATCTTCCGCGCCCCGGTTGATTTGTAGGATGGCTTTGTCAACCAACTGGTTCATACCCAGGCTGCGCAGCGTTTGCTCTATTTTTTGCGCTTCCGATGGCAGGAAAATTTTATAAGCCTCGCTTCCAAAGAAACCATCTTCCTTATTCAAGCCCAGCACCGCCTTGGTCAAGCCCTGCGCCAGCGCTTCTTTGATACCTTGCCCCGCTTCCTGTTCCGTTACCGTGCCCCCTGTGGGCATACCCGGTATTTGTTTGAGCGTTTCGCAGGATTGCAAACTGATGATGGCGGCGAGGATGAGGATGATCTGTTTCATCTGCCAAAGATAAGCTTCCATGGCATCGGCGCTGCCATGAATTCCGCTTGTTTGCCTGCCCCGCTTGGGTTAACTTTGCTGGCCTTTAGCATATCACACAGGCATTTATTATGAATACACAGCATTTATCTGAACAGGAAATCATCCGCCGGCAAAAACTGGATGAACTATCCGCATTGGGCATCGATCCATACCCGGCCGCCCTTTACCCGGTCAATACCACCACCGCATATATCAGGGAGCATTATAAGGGAGAAGAAAATAAAGCGGACTTCACCAACGTCTGCCTCGCGGGCCGTTTGATGAGCATCCGTGATATGGGTAAGGCCAATTTCGCGGTGATACAGGATGCCACCGGTAAAATGCAGTGCTATATCCGCCAGGATGATATATGCCCGGGCGATGATAAAACCCTGTTCCAAACTGTTTGGAAAAAGCTCATCGACATGGGCGATTTTATTGGCATCAAAGGGTATGTATTCACTACCAAAACCGGTGAGACCTCCGTGCATGTGGAATCCTTCACCCTGCTCAGCAAAGCCCTGCGCCCATTGCCGGTGGTGAAGGAGAAAGATGGTGAGGCATTTGATGAAGTCACAGACCCTGAATTCAAATACCGCCAGCGTTATGCCGACCTCATCGTTAACCCGGGCGTGAAAGATGTATTCCTGAAACGCACACGCATGATCAACGCCTTCCGCGAATTCCTGAATGAACAGGGCGCGCTGGAGGTTGACACACCTGTGTTGCAAAGCATACCTGGTGGCGCCGCTGCCAGGCCTTTCATCACGCACCACAACGCGCTGGATGTGCCCATGTATATGCGCATCGCGAATGAATTATACCTGAAGCGGCTGATCGTCGGCGGCTTCGAATGGGTATATGAATTCAGCCGGAACTTCCGCAATGAAGGCATGGACCGCACACACAACCCTGAATTTACCATCCTCGAGTTTTATGTAGCATACAAGGATTATATCTGGATGATGGATACCACCGAAAAAATGCTGGAGAAAGTGGCCATCGCAGTGAACGGCCAACCCACGGTAACCATTAACGGACAGGAAATCAGTTTCAAAGCGCCTTATCGCAGGATTTCGATGTACGACGCGATAAAGGAATACACGGGATTTGATATCAGCGGGATGGATGAAAGCGGCATTCGTGAAGTATGCACAAAGCTGGGTATCCACGCGGATGCAAAATGGGGTAAAGGAAAACTGATCGATGAAATTTTTGGGGAGAAATGCGAGAAGCATTTTGTGCAGCCTACATTCATCACTGATTACCCGGTAGAAATGAGCCCGCTCACCAAAAAGCACCGCAGCAAGCCCGGACTGGTAGAGCGATTCGAACTGATTGTAAACGGAAAGGAAATTGCCAACGCGTACAGTGAGCTCAACGACCCCATCGAACAAAAATCACGCTTCGAAGAGCAGATGGCATTAATGGCAAGGGGTGATGATGAAGCGATGTTTATTGACCATGATTTTCTCCGTGCCCTGGAATATGGCATGCCGCCAACCAGCGGAATTGGGTTTGGCATCGACAGGGTTTGTATGCTGCTCACCAACCAGCACAGCATCCAGGATGTATTGTTCTTCCCTATGATGCGGCCGGAGAAATTGCACGAATAATTTCTGTTATAATATGAAACATGCCGGTAATAGCCGGCATGTCTTTTTTTCAACCACTCGTCATTTCGCTTTTTCCGTTTCCCCTGAAAAAATTATCTTGTTCGTTCATTAAATACCAAGGAATGAAAAAATTTCTGACTCTGACCGCTTCTGCCTGCTGTCTCTTATGCATCTCTGCCTCGCTGCAGGCACAGGTAAAGCCATTAACCGATGACCATTATTTCAAGGGTAGTTTCAAAGGAATAACGCAATCCCTGCCTGTAGCTTCACGCTGGATCAGTGACCATGAATTCCTGATGACCAAAGAGGGAAAAACATTTGTTGTTGATGCCCGCAATGGCGCGGAAAGGGAAGCCGGTGATTCAGACCGAAAAAAACCGGGTGATGATGCAAAGCCATCCGCTTTTGTAAAGAACAACGACCTCTTTATCAAATTGAACGGCTCAGAAGTACAACTGACGCGCGATGACGCGAAGGAAGTGAACCCTACCATGAGCCCGGATGGTAACTATGTGGCATATACGAAGAAGAATGATTTATATACCGTTGATATCCGCACGCAAAAGGAAAACAGGCTGACCACCGACGGCAGCGATGTGATCCTGAATGGTTATGCGAGTTGGGTGTATATGGAAGAGATCCTGGGCCGCGCATCTATGTACCGCGCTTTCTGGTGGAGCCCCGACAGCCGCCATATCGCCTATTTCAGGAGTGATGACAGCCAGGTACCCGTATTTACCATGACCGATGCCAACCTGCGTGAAGGTTATGTGGAAACCCTCCGCTACCCGAAAGTAGGCGATAAAAACCCCGAAGTGAAAGTGGGCATCGTATCCCCCGACGGCGGCCAAACCGTATGGGCTGATTTCAATGCCGCTGACGACCAGTACTTCGGGCTTCCTTACTGGAAACCAGATGGAAAATCATTGTTGGTGCAATGGATGAACCGGAAACAAAACCAACTGAAAATCTGGGAGGTTGACTTGCAGGGCGGACAAAAGAAATTGTTTTACACCGAAGAACAAAAAACCTGGATCGACCTTGATGACCAGGGCAAACGCATCAGCTTCCTCAAAAACGGCAAAGGTTTTATCCTGAGCAATGATGCCACAGGCTGGGAGCATTTATATTATTATGACATGACCGGCAAGCTGATCAACCCTATTACCAGCGGCGCATTCACCGTAACCGACCTGAATTATGTTGACGAAACCAATGGCGTGGTTTACTTCACGGTACGAAAGGATAATTCTGCGCGCAAAGACCTGTACAGGGTAAACCTGAATGGAAAAAAGCTGCAAAGACTGACTTTTGGTGATTTTAACCACGGCAATATCAACCTCTCTCCAAAAGCCAACTATTTCATCACTACCTACGGAAACTCCGGTACACCCAATAAAATGGCGCTTGTATCAAACACGGGAAAATTGATTAAGGAACTGGGCGACAGCAAAGGCCCTGACTTCGGCCAATACGAACTGGCGAAAACAGAACTCATCCGTGTGAAAAGCGAAGATGGTAAATACGACCTGCCGATGAAAATTACCTGGCCGCTGAACATGGATAAATCAAAAAAATACCCAGTACTGATCTCCATTTATGGCGGGCCAAACGCGGGCACCGTCATGGATACTTGGATGCTGACAGGTTCACAGCAATGGTATGCAAAGGAAGGGTTGATCCAGGTGGCGATGGACCACAGGGCCAGCGGGCATTTTGGCAAAGAAGGCGTCAACTATATGTACCATAACCTAGGGTATTGGGAAATGAAGGATTACGGTACCATGGTGAAATGGCTGATTGATAACGGTTACGCAGACCCGAAGAAAATCTGCATCACCGGTTTCAGCTATGGCGGTTACCTGAGCGCTTATGCGTTAACCTATGGTTCAGACTTGTTTACACACGGTATGGCCGGCGGCAGCGTGATAGACTGGTCCTTGTATGATTCCCATTATACAGAAAGGTTTATGGGAACCGCAACAGATAATCCCGAAGGCTATAAATCAAGTTCGGTGCTGACGCATGCCGATAAATATAAAGGTATGCTGCAGGTTGTACATGGTATCATTGATGAAAACGTGCATATGCAGAACAGCATTCAACTGATCAGCAAGCTGCAGGATTTGAAAAAGGATTTTGAATTCATGGCCTACAGCGGCGGAAGGCATGGATGGGGCGGCAACAAAGGCCTGCATTTCATGAACCTGAAAACAAAGTTCATTTACAAATACCTGTTGGAAAAAGAAGTGCCTAAAGGGATGCTGAAATAAAGCATCTTTCTGCATTCATAATAATTCAAACGGCCCGCAACATATATTGCGGGCCGCTTTTTTCTCAGGCTGCTATTTCTTTTTCCTCATACTTTTTTTCAGATTCAGGTAATCCAGGAAGTAAATCACTTTTACAGATAAGCTGCTGGAATGATTGCCCCCAATGGTTCTGCCCAGGTTGCTGAAATAATTTTTTTCAAATTCCTGGCTGAAGTTGCCAGAAATATCTTTCCATACAATATTGAAGAAACTACCCTGCGCGAATTGCCAGGTGTACACCAGGTCGCCACTCATGAAATTGAAATTTTGGCGGGCATTACCGGTAAATGGCAGGCTGGGTGTTACCAGGTTGCCATCCGGATCAAGCAAATAGAACTCGCGCGGTGTTACTTTGGTCCAACTGTGCCTTCCCCGGAAGGTCAGTCCCATCTTATTATTGAAGTTATATTTGAATGTCATGACATTTTCAACGGTGCGCACATCCCTGCGCGAAAAATACGTTTCTTCATTCCCATTCAGCAGTTCCCTTCCGGCCCATCCAGCCTGGTTATTGATATTTGAAGAATATGTATACAGGTCGAATGAGAAACGGTTGTTTAACCTCATTTTGAACCCTAAGCCGAGGTCAAGCCTGACCCTGTCAAATACATCGCCGGTTCCGGCGAAAAAATTACTGTACCAGGAATATTTGCGGGCAAAATTACTTTCATACCAAAGGCTTATGCCTGCATTGCCCTTATTGTGAAAATGCCTGCCGTATTTCCTCGGTTCGTAAAAATCGTTGCTTGCGAAATTTTTACTTAATGTGAAACCCATCCACTGCAGTTTTTTCGTCTGCGCGTTACCGTTAATATTAAAGCCGGCGTTTTGGTACATCAGGCTGTTTCTCCTTAATGGGTCAATTGGTGACACCAGCCTGCTGTACCATGAATTAAAGTTCAGGCGCATCTGGTTAAACCATTTTTTGGGTTTATTCCACTGGTATCCCATCCAGAGGCCCTGGTCCATGGTATTGTTATTCGTAAAAAAGCCCATGTCGCTCTTATCGTACTTTGCATCAAACAGGTCCTGCCATAGGGAAAAATTGAAACGACCGCTTGTTTTACCAAAGTACAGGGAATGCGCATAGCCGGTAATTGTTTTGCCCGGATGAACCAGGTTGCTCACACTTACATTGCCGCCCACATTCCATGTGTTCTTTTTATCGTTCAGGTCAAACAAGCCAGACGTCACATTGGCATCATAATCTGCGCCGCTGCGCCATACATTGGTATTAACCAGTGATACACTGCTGTTGTTTTTAAGCGTTTGGTCAAGCACAATGATATTGTAATTGGAGAGCGGCATGGTTTCCTCCCTGCGGCTGCTGCCATCCGTTTTATTTTCCAGCAATGCGGTCTGCCTTTGGGTAACCGCGTTCAATACACCGATGCCCAGGCCTTTCTGCGTTCGCCCGCTGAGTTTAGTGGCATTGAGGATCCTTGCCTGCCCGGGGTCTTCCACGATGCTTTCACCCGATCTTGGTTCAATCCATTTTCGGTATCGCGGATCCATCCCAATGCGCCGGCTGTAAAACAGGTTTCCTTTATTGAATAAATCGATGCCCTCGGTAAAGAATGTCCGGTTTTCTGCAAAGCGTTGTTCAAACGGGCTTAGGTTCAGGAATTTGTTATCTGTCTGCACCTGTCCGAAATCAGGGATCAGGGTCATATCGATGGTGAAAGCTTGGTTGATACCATACTTTACGTCCATACCGCCGTTAAATAATGTTGTCGTCTTTTTGCCGCTGGCGGTCGCGTCGTGGTTCAGGTATGATGAGAAGTAAGGGGAGAACTGCAAACGAAGCGGCGGCTTGATGTTTTCGAGCCCTTGCAGTACGCCGGCCTGGGTGAGAAAGCCATTCACTGTCGGATCGATGGGTTGCCAGAATAATTGCTGCCCGCTTTTTTGACGCCTGCGCACGATATTGAAGCCCCAGTCTTGCACCTGCTTGCCCCCAAACCGGATGGCTGCATAAGGGATGAACATCTCAAAACTCCACCCATCATTATGAATGGCTGAAGCGCTTTGCCATACGGCATTCCAACTAAAATCTTCGCTGTTGCCATTCATGCTTGGCGAAAATTTGGCATCCATTTGCTCACCCAATGGCGTTACAAAATATTCGAAAGCGTTGAGTTTGTCGTGATAGGTGTCGAATATCACACCTACAAAATCATTGTTCCCAAAACCATCGCGCCCGATGAGTTCCGTCGCGATGCTGTCGCGTGTGGATTCATGCATGTATCCACCCACATAAATGCCCTCGTTGTTATACAGGAAATATACCCGGCTGGCATTGGCCGGACTTTCTTTTACAAACGGGACAGGTCTTAGGGCAGTGAACTGATCAGCAACAGGGGCTGTCTTCCAGGCTTCTTCCAGGAGCAGTCCGTCTATTTTGAAATCCGCCTGTACCCTCCTGGCCTGGATCTTCCGGGGTGCATTCCCGGCCATGGCTGAGAGGTTCAGCAGGCAAATGCTGATGATGCCCCATACAGTTGTCTTGGTCATGGCTATAACTTTTGTATGAAGGGTTGCGTGCAAACACGCTCCTAACAAAAGTAAACAGCTCTTCAGGCGCTCAGTCGCCGTTCATCACAATCCCAATTCTTTTTGATTTTCCTTAACAATTATCCGTGTTGGGATCAGTCTATAAACAGATCGGGATACAATTGCCCGCCGGGTTCTACGGCATAGGCGTCAAAATTGTGGATGCCTTCCTGCCTCAGCACGTCCTCATCAATCAATGTTTGCCCTGTGTATGTGCGGGCATCCTTCAATAAAATGATGGCCGCGGCATCGGCTACAATCTCCGGTTTGCGGCTCATGCGCATCAGGGCTTCGCCTCCCAGCAAATTCTGCACGGCGGCTGTCGCAATGGTGGTTTGCGGCCAGAGCGCGTTGGCTGCTATGCCGTATTTTTTTAATTCGGCTGCCAGCCCCAGCGCGATCATGCTCATATTATACTTGCTCATCGTGTACGCGAGATGGTTAGCAAACCATTTCATGTTCATATTGATGGGAGGCGACAATGTGAGGATATGCGGGTTCTTTCCCTTTTTCAGATAAGGGATGCAGGCTTTTGATACAAAAAATGTACCGCGCGCGTTGATGTCGTGCATCAGGTCGTAGCGTTTGGATTCCGTTTGTTCCGTAGGTGTCAGTGAGATCGCGGATGCGTTGTTGATGAGGATATCGATGCCTCCGAATGCCTGTACGGCCGCGTCAACAGCCGCCTGTATCTGTTGTTCATCTCGGATATCACAGGCCACGGGCAATGCTTGTCCGCCGGCCGCGATGATGTCTTCCGCGGCGGAAAAAATGGTGCCGCCCAGTTTTGGGTTTTCTTCGGTTGACTTAGCCGCTACCACAATTCGGGCGCCTTCCCTGGCGAGACGGAGTGCAATGGCTTTACCAATACCACGCGAGGCGCCGGTGATAAAGACCGTTTTATCTTGAAACGACATAAACAAAGGTTAAGGCCGAAGCCGGTTTATGATAAGGTTGCTTCGTGCGTGATATTCGTACGGTACAATTTTGAAATCGGGCAGTTTTCTTTCGCATCCGCTACGGCCGCATCAAACTGTTCTTTGCTGATACCGGGTACCGTGGCTTTCACCGATAAATGCGATTCGGTAATGCTGCCGCTTTCGAGTGTGATATCGCAACGCGTTTCAATATTGCTGGCGGTAAAGCCTGCCGCATTCAATACAAAACTCAGTTTCATGGTGAAACATCCCGCGTGTGCCGCGGCTACCAGTTCCTCCGGGTTGGTGCCAATGCCATTTTCGAATCGGCTCAGGTAAGAGTACTGTGTTTCGTTCAACACGGTGCTTTGCGTGGTCAGGTGGCCATTTCCTTCTTTTCCGGTGCCGCTCCAAACGGCTGTTGCATGACGTTTCATGTGATCTGTTTTAATTGTGAAAGAATATTTTTTTCATCGAAACCTACGATGATCCCTTTTCCCGTTTCAATCACGGGCCGCTTGATCAGGCTATGCGCTTCCATCATCAAACCAATCGCCGCGTTTGCATTTGTTATTCCGGCTTGTACCAAGGGATCAGTTTCCCGCCAGGTGGTACTTCGTTTATTCATAACCGTTTCCCAACCGGCTTTCCGGCACCATTCCTGCAATTTGCCTTTTTTGATGCCTTCTTTTTTATAATCATGAAAAGCGTATTCGAAGCCCTGCTTCTCAAACCACTTGATGGTTTTCTTAATGGTATCGCAGTTTGGGATACCATAAATCTTTATGGATGCCATAATCAGTAATCTGGTAATACCGGTTTGTTTTTCATAATCTCGTCAATCTTTCCCATTACATCTTCCGTTAGTAAACTTACGGCATCCAGCGCTTTCAGGTTTTCGGCCAGTTGTTGTTTTTTGGTGGCGCCTAATATGGCCGTGCTCACATTCGGGTTGCGGATGCACCAGGCAATCGCCAGGCAAGCCGTGCTGATACCAAGCTTTTCTGCAAGGGCAGACAGCTTTTTCACTTTTTTCAGTTTCTCATCTGTCAGCCACCTGTCTTTCAGCCAATCAAACCCCTGCAGGCTAAACCTGCTGCCTTTTGGGATGCCGTCATTGTATTTACCACTCAAAAGGCCCGTAGCTAAAGGGCTCCAGATAGTAGTTCCCATGCCAACGGTCCGGAATATGTCGAGGTATTCTTTCTCCATCTTCTCCCGCTCAAACATATTGTATTGCGGTTGCTCCATCGTTGGACCGATCAGCCGGTTTTTCTCCGCCACCCGGTGGGCTTCCATGATCTCCACGCCGCTCCATTCACTCGTACCCCAATACAAAATTTTACCTTGTTGTATCAGGTTATTCATGGTCCATACTGTTTCTTCAATCGGCGTGTTTTTGTCGGGCCTGTGGCAGAAATACAGATCGAGGTAATCTACCTGCAGTCGCTGTAAGGCTTCGTTGCAGGCTTCCGTCAAATGTTTTCGGCTGCAGCCCGTTTGGTTGGGTTTGTTGTCTTTCCCGCGCCATCCCCAAAAAGCTTTTGATGATACCACAAAGGAGCTTCTGTCCCATTTTTTCTTTTTCAACACGCGGCCCATCATCTTCTCACTTTCTCCCAGCGCATATACTTCAGCGTTATCAAAAAAATTAATACCCTGGTCGTAGGCGTAACCCATCAGGTCTTCCGCGATTTTATCGTTGATTTGTTTGCTGAAACTAACCCAGCTCCCAAACGACAAAACACTAACCTGGAGGCCTGACCTTCCCAGTCTTCTGTATTCCATGTCAATGATGTTTAAGTGGATGCCGAAGATACGTTATCCTTGCTCAGGATATGGCAACTGTGTGAGAAGGGGAATGCGGAAGGCTTACCCGGGGAATTTGGATGCGGGGAGTTCGAGGGTGCCGGTTGATTGAATGATATGCCATTCCCTGAAATCCTGTCGGGCTTCCATGCCCACGCCGTTGATGACCTGTGTTTTGGTCCGGATGCGCACCGGTTTGTTGGTATAGAATTCAGCGCCAACGCGGCTGCGGTCCCAATACAATTCATCGCAATACAGGGTATCGCCTTTGAGCATATTGATAACCCGCACGCTGTCTTTGATATACACCACACTGGCATTGCGTTTGTATTTCGCGTAGATAGCGTCGAGCTTGCTTTCTAATTGCGCGCTTTCATTGTAAAAATCAACATGTACCGTTTTGGGGAACTCTACATAATTGGCCGTATCCTGCACATTCCACATGATGGGCGCGGTGAGGATGGCTTTTGTTTTTCCGCCGATGGTATAAGTGACCTGTACCTGCCGGGCTTCTTCAATGCTGGTTTTTTTTCCCAGCACCCGGTTCACCTCTTCCGGGTTGTTTTCGCAGGATGAAGCCGCAATAACAACCGCGAGGGCCATGGTCAGGTATCGGGGAGAGATACGCATTTGTGATTAATCGTAGCTTCTTTTCTGGAACCAGCGCGCGTTCATGGAAATGCCGAAGCTGAAACGGAGGATGCTCTCGCGAAGACTCTCGGATTGTTTGTTGCCGCGCCCGCCAATTTCAACTGCCGTATTCAGCAATACATATTCTCCGAACCGGATGCGCTGGGCATTGGTCAGCGGGAAGCTGGCACCCAAAGATGCCGAGTAATTGTTCCTGTTTTTATTCAGCCGGATATAATCTGGGCCATAAGAAAACCCTGCCCTGTATTTTACAAAATTCCAGTATTTCAAAGTAGGGGCATTGGGTCTTGCCGGGTAATATTCGGCACCGGCCCTGATCACCCAGCTATCCTGCACCTCGTCTTTCTCTTCATAAAAACGGTAATCAGTCCATCGTGTCGATTCAAACTCGGCGCCAAACATCCAGTTCCTGTTTTTGTCCTGGTAAGTGAAGCCAATGCCATATGTCATCGGCATCCTCACTTTTCCATCTTCTTCATCGCGGTAGGCAACGGTGTCGATGGTGGTGGTGGACCCAACGGAATTGAATGAAAATGTTTCGTTGATTTTATCTCTTGTCGCGTTGAGCGTATGCTGCAAATTGACAAAGCCGCCGAGGTTCACCGCGCCGCCTTTTTTGGTGTTGATCACATACTGTAATCCCGCGTTCAGGAAAGCGCCACCAAATTGAGATGTAGCTTCAGTATTCGATTTGAGGTAGGTGACTGAATCGTTGATGAAATTCAGTTTGGTGCTGTAATCTTTTGTGCCGAAAGTATAGCCACCGCTGATACCGATGTTCAGGTTTTTGATACGAATACCTGTGCTGACATTCACCTGGTTGAGCCCGCCGGAACCTTCGTATAATGTTTGCAAGCTATCGATGCCGGCCAGGCGCTCCCTTTTTTCAATCTTATAATTGATGCGCGATACCGGGCGAAGACCAAGGCTTACACCCCAATAGGTGCCTTTCTTTTCCATTTTCTTCGAAGAAACCGGGAAGGCTACCTGCAGGTAAGAGATCAGGGTGTTGACGGATTTGAATTTATCGGGCGTTACGGTGCTGCGCAGTGTACGGATATCAATTTCGCCGCCCAGGTCAAACATAGCGTTCGAAAAATTGCGCGTATTCGAAATATTTCCCAGCGCCGCGGGGTTGTTCAGGTTGATGCTCAGGAAATTCGGCACGGCAATCGACAATCCGCCCATGCCCCGGTTAACCACATTCTGGTTAGGCACAACATCTCCTAACCCATACCGGGAATAAGGAGAATTTTCCTGTGCCAGGGTAGGGAGGGAGGAGAGTATGGTGAGGAAGAGTCCGGAAAAAACAGCCAGCCAGTTATTGGTTGATTTCGCTAATTGCATACAATCCTTTGAATAAAAAATTAAAGTCGGCAAATATCCTGTTTTTAAGCAGACTGGCAAAATAGGCTGAATTGCCCCCGGTTAAAACCACGTTAAAGTTCCCGAACCTGGCGGCATAGCGTTCGATCATACCGTCAATTTCGCCGGCCATGCCAAGTATGACGCCGCTTTGCATATTGGTTTTGGTGTCGTAACCCAGGAGCGGGATATTCCATTCGGCCTGAACCAATGGCAGTTTGGCAGTGAACTCATGCATGGCCCTGAAACGCATATCCATGCCCGGGGAGATATTCCCGCCTAAAAATTGATGGTACTGGTTGATGAAGTTGTAGGTGATGCAACTGCCGAGGCCGATGATCAGGTTATTCCTGCCCGGAAAAAAATGAACGGCCGCAGCGGCCAAAGCCAACCGGTCAGCGCCGATGGTCTCTGGTTTTCCAACGGGTGTGCTGAAATTCAGCTTTGTTAACGCGGATAGTTTGTGGAATTTGGTCTGGTTGTCCAGCAAGCTTTCAATCTCCGGATCATGGTTGATGACGGAGGCGAGGATGGACCGCTGCGGTTCAAATTCCTGTAACAGACCGGTAATGGTTTCGGGGCTGCCATCAGTCAGTACCCTTTCCTGTATCATTTGGTCTCCATGAAAAATGGCTGCTTTGAGGCGGGTGTTTCCAAAGTCGAGGCAGAGGGTGTTTATCATAAGCTGGTTAGTTGGTAAACCCGGGAAGTGATTTAAAATGCCCGTTGAGTTTTATTTTTTCTTTCAGTTCTTCCATTTCCTTCATCACGGGCAACACTTTTTGGATATGCCTTTTCAAAAACTCCTGCCGGTGCAGTTCCTGGGTGAATTCAAGCAGGCGGTATTCATCCTGCAGGCTTAACCCAATATGGTGCGCGATATCATAACTCAGCAGTTCGTGGTCGGGCTTTGGGAATTTTTTATCGACACCCAGGTTTTGGTGCAGGGCACGGAGGCCGTCGAGAACGGTTTTCATGAGTTGTGAACTGCCGTGGATATTATTGGGCGGATAATTCACGATGGCCCCGCTGTACATTTTTTCCGGTATCTCCCTAATCACTTCTAAAATACGGAACACGTCCGCGCCGCGGGTTTTGATATCCATTTCGTCGTTGTCATATACTTTAACGATCTCCACCACATTTACGAGCGTGCCCATTTCTTTCACCTGGTTATCGAGCACGGCCGGGATGCCAAAAGGCTTTTGTTGTTCCACGCATTCGCGGATCAGTTGTTTGTACCTGGGTTCAAATATGTGCAGGTTCAGGTTTTCGCCTGGGTAAACCACCAGCCCTAATGGAAATATTGGAATGAAATTTGTCATGTGCTTTTCCGCATTCAAATTTCACAAACAAGCAGGTATAAAAAAATTATTTTTCGGGGGACTTGCTGAAGCAGGCTTCAAGTTTTTCAACAGAACGGTCCCAACTGAATTCAGTCCGGATCAATGACTGTCCGCCATTGGCTATGCGTTGCCGGTAGGTATCATCGCGGATCAACTGCAATATTTTATCTGCTAATTGCCGCGGGTTTTCCGTTTCGCAAAGCAGTGCCGATGTATGATCGATGGCATAATCGAGGTGCCCTCCGATGTTTGTACAAACCACCGCGCAGCCACAAGCCATGGCTTCCGCCGGTGGCAGGGCCCATCCTTCGCCCAGGCTGGGACTAATAAAAATAGATGATGCGTTGTATAAACTGCGCAGGTTCCCTGGCCTTTGGAAGTAGTTCGCGTACGCCGGCAAACCTGACGGTGGGGGATAGACGCCAAACAGGGTCACTGCTAAGCCCGGAAATTGTTCATGGACCATGCGCAGGGCTTCAAGCCCGTATGTAGTTCCTTTGCGCGGTTCCTCAGAATAGAGCATGATGATGCTTCCCCGGGATCTTGATTCAATTGGCGTTTCAAGAAAAAATGATTTTTCATCAATCGCGTTGGGGATATGAATCGCGCTGATACCCGGAGCTTTCCGCGATACCAGGTCCTGGAGGTGACGGGCAATGGCGAGGGGTTGTACCGGTAATGAAAAACTGGCGTCAACCTTATCCTGCTGGCCCGCCCAGGTTTCATAATCCTGGATCAGGTTGAATTTTTTACCCTTTCGCTCATGCAATGCGCTGATCGCATAAGTCATCTGCCACCAGGTACCCATGATGATATCCGCATCGCGGATATGCTTATCCGTTATGGATGGCACAATGCGGCTCTCAATCCTTTCATCCAAAGGGAACCAGGCCGGGCGCGCGACGCCCCTGATCGCAAAAATCAACTGCTTCAGCCAAACAGGTGTGGATGATTTTTTATACGGGCGTTTGATGCTATGGTACATACAAACGTCATGGCCTTTCGCAGCCAGCCTGTTCGCATATTCGTACATGACTTTGGCTCCGCCCACAGGTTTAGTTACGGGAAAAGGCAGGACCAGGTTTATGCGAAGTTTATGCATGGGGTTTTTCTATATTGGGTGTAAAGCCGATTGACCGCCAGGCCGCTCCCCATACGGTTTTGATGAATAACCAGCGATGGTCTTTTCTTTTTTTCATCAGCTTGACCGGCAATACAAAAAAATGTTTCAGCAATTTACCAAAGTATTTTCCAAAGCCTTTTTGTTGGCGGATGATGAAAAGATGGTTGCGGATGCCATACCTGTATTTCCAGATGCTTTGGTTGTCATCATGAAAAATATCCGAACTGTAATTCGTTTTTGTTTTGTGCAGCACAATACTGGCGGGTACATACAAACCCAGTAACCCGCTGCGGGTGATCCTTTGCGTAAACTCCATATCATCGCCCCAGATATAAAAATCACGGATGGGCAAACCCAGTTCCTGTACCGCTTTGGCAGACACCAGTATCGACACAAAAGAACAGGCGCTCACATGAAATGCGCCGATCTTGTCGTACTGGCTGAATGGCTGCCCATGTTTATTGAAAATGGAAATATGGGGGATGTTCATGCGGTGAGGGTTACCGTCCAGCCACTCCACACGGCTGCATAAAAAACCGATTGGCTCATAAACCATTCCTGATTTGATCACATGAACCAATGCTTCCAGCGCGGTGGGATGCGGAATGCTGTCGTCATCCATAACCCAGATCCAGTCCGCCTGCCGCTTCCATGATTGTAAAATACTTTCTGAAAAGCCATAAGAGCCGCCAAGGTTTTCCTGGTGGACGCAGGAGAGGTCCGGTTGTTGCTCCAGCCATTCCCTGCTGCCATCGGTGCTGCCATTATTGATCACGACAATGCCCGCTAATGGGACTGTTTGCCTGCGCAGGCTTTCGATGCATTCCCGCAACAAGGCAAGCCTGTTATGTGTCACTATAGCCGCGAATATCCTCATAGCTCTCCGTTCCATTCTTTTTTCGCACGGGCCATGGCCGAGCCAATCACCTGGTGCATATCGTAATAAATATACTCCGCCAGCCTGCCGCCGAAAATATACCGGCTTTCCCCGTCGGCCAGCGCACGGTATTGTTTGTAGCGTTGGGAATTAGCTTCGTCATTCACCGGGTAATAGGGTTCCATGCCTTTCGACCATGTGGCCGGGTATTCGCGGGTGATGATGGTTTGCGGTTGTGTGCCGAACTCAAAATGTTTGTGCTCGATGATGCGGGTAAACGGCACTTCGGCTTCGGTATAGTTCACTACGGCATTGCCCTGGTAATTACCGGTATGCAACCATTCATGTTCAAACCGGAGGCTCCTGTACTCCAGTTCGCCGAAGCGGTAATCATAAAAAGCGTCTAACGCTCCCGTATAGACGATTTTATCGGCCATGTCTTCAAATGCAGACCTGTCGGCCAGGAAATCGCAGTTCAGCCTCAGTTCAATGCCTTCAAGTAAACCTTCGGTGAGTTTGTTGTAACCCCCGATCGGGATGCCCTGGTATTTATCGTTGAAATAATTATTGTCGAATGTAAACCGTACCGGCAGGCGCCTGATGATGAACGCGGGCAATTCAGTCGCTTTCCGACCCCATTGTTTTTCGGTATACCCTTTGATCAGTGTTTCATAGATATCGCGGCCCACGAGTTTCAGCGCCTGTTCTTCGAGGTTTTTGGGCTCCCCGATACCCGCTTCCCGTATTTGTTCTTCCAGTTTTTCCCTGGCTGCTTCCGGTGTGGTTACGCCCCATAACTGGTAGAAGGTATTCATGTTGAAAGGCAGGTTATACAGTTTGCCTTTATGCAATGCCACGGGCGAATTGGTGTACCGGTTGAATTCAACAAATCGGTTTACAAAATCCCAGATGCCTTTGTCGTTTGTGTGAAATATATGGGCGCCGTAAGCGTGGATATTAATGCCGTTTTCTTCACGGCAGTAGATATTGCCACCGGCATGGGCGCGTTTGTCGATGACAAGGCATTTCTTCCCATGTTTCCGCGCGAAGTATGCAAAGGTTGCGCCAAACAAACCGGCGCCCACCACCAGGTAATCGTAAGCTTTTGACATGCGTTAAAATCGTTTGATCTGTTTCCCGCTAACGGATAAGTGTATGCGCTTTACCACATCTTTCACGGAATACTTCCTGCCCGTTTGGATGGCCAAAGCTAAGAAACCTTGCCGGGCCTTCCGCACTTCATTTTGATGAGAAAAAAAATAGGAGAGCGATTTCAGGTAATAGAACCTGCCGCTGAGCAAGCGGATCATGGTTTCGGGAATGAGTTGTAAATGCCAGGCAACACGCAACCATCCATCAAGATGAATTGAATGCATAAACATCTTATTGCGGTAATACACGGTGTTGATGGCCGCTTTGCTGCTCTTTGATTTTATGGTGACCGAAAGCCGGTGCCTGCAAACCGCGCCATGCTCATAATAACAGGCCCATCCCAGTCGCCAGGCCCTCAGGCTGAGTTCAAAATCCTCCACATAATAAGGCGCGAACAGCTCATTAAACCCGCCCATCATCCTGATTTTTTCGGCGGATACAAATGCGTTGGCGCCAGACAGGTACATCGAGTACAAGCGGTCATGACCAGAGGGTTCCGCCATATAATAATTTCCGGATGTTTTGATTTTCGCGCCGTGAAATGTTGGGTACTTGGCGGCATCCTGCATAATATCGTCATCCCAACCCACGATCCTGCCCATGACACCAAAGCAATCCGGGTCATCCATATAAGGTATCAGCCTGCTGAAATAATCCCTGCTGAGTTTTACATCGCTGTTTAATAAAAGGATGAACGCGTATTGCGAAGCGAAAATACCCGCGTTGATGGTGGGCGAGAAGCCCCTGTTTACCGGGTTTTTAATGATATGCACCATCGGGTAATGGGCTTCAAGCCAGCTCACGGAAGCATCTGTGGAACAATCATCACTGACAATAACCTCATGCGCTAAGCCCTGTTCCTGCAACGCGTTGAATACGGTGGGCAGTATCTCAGGCAGTAACCCGATACCATTATAATTGGGAATGACAACGGAAATGCCCGGTTTTAACACATGCATGGGTTTAGTTTTCGCAAAATACCAACTTGATCACCCAAAAAAAAATAAAATGCAGCTCCCCGCTTTCTGCCTGAACTGCTCTATTTTAGCGGCATGTGGGAGGCATTAACAGAAAAGGTCCGACAGGGGGATGTCCGTGCGCTTGCCCGGTGCATTTCGCTGGTGGAGAATGAAATCGAAGGTTACCTTCCTTTCCTTGAATCGCTCCAGCATACAGCCACGCCCATCATCGGCATCACCGGCCCGCCCGGCGCGGGGAAAAGCACATTGACAGACGCTTTGATTGAACGGCTCCTGGCCAGGCAAAAAAGAGTGGCTGTATTATGTGTAGACCCATCTTCCCCTTTTCATCTCGGCGCCCTGCTGGGCGACCGCATCCGCATGAGCCGTTGGTATAACCACCCCGATGTGTTCATTCGTTCCCTGGCTTCGCGTGGTTCCTTGGGCGGACTCAACCCCAAGATTATTGAAATCGCCGATGTGCTGAAACTGGCATCCTTTGACCATATCCTCGTGGAAACAGTAGGCGTGGGGCAGAGTGAAATTGAAGTGGCCGGGCTTGCCGATGTAACCATTGTGACCATTGTACCCGAGGCCGGTGATGAAATACAAACCATGAAATCAGGGCTCATGGAAATTGCCGACATCTTTGTGGTGAATAAAGCCGACAGGCCCGGAGCTGACGCGTTTGTAAAAAACCTCCGCCTCATGCTGGCGCCAGCGTTCCATAATCATGAACAGGAAATCAAAGTATTCAAAACGGTCGCTTCAGATGGAACCGGTGTTGACGCGGTACTTGATGAGGCCCTGGCCTTATTGAAAAGCGACGCGCAACATGACAAGAGAGGATGGCTGCTGGCGGAAAAAGCCTGGCAACTGATCCTGCACAAAAGGATGCAGGGCATCAGCAAAAAAGCGATGAAAGAGGAAATCGAAAAATCCGGTACTTCGTTTAACGTTTACCGTTATGTTAAGGGTAAATAAAACCCCGTAGTCCCGATTAAGGTTCCTTATTAAACTTCCACCAACGATACGCGAGAAAACCGATGATGATCAATGGGGTGAACATCAGGTAGAGGATGCCCTGGTTCATACCCAACGCGGGCTTTTCACCTAATTGCGACGCGGTTTTGGTGCATAAAGAACACTGCGCATCCGCAGCGGGGGAGATCAGCAAAAACAGGCTGACAACAAAGGCGGCGATCAACCATTTTTTCATGTAGCAAAGGTACAAAAGCCCATGCAGATCGCGGCGATTTGTTTAATGTGGCATATTATAATTTGATCTTATAGATACTGAAACCCATACCGGATACATCTTCACCGGCCTCATGTATCCGGGAGTTGGTAAAATAGAGGTATCCATCGTGAATGGCAAAGCTATCGGCCCAACTGATGGGGTCGCCTTCCCAAAATGTTTTAACGTCTTTTCTGTCAGGCCCCAGGTACACAATTTTATGGTTTTCCAGGTCAGCCATGTACAGGTTGCCCGCGTCATCCATAACCATGCCATCCGGTGCGGGCGTTTTTACTGATACTGGTTTGAACTTTGATAAACGGGCTGAATCGAGCAGGTCGGCTGTGGGTATGCCGTATAGGCTGTAACCTGTTAATGCATGGAGGTACAGGATATCATTTTTCCGGTCGAATGCAATGCCATCCGAATGTACGGTGTTCGTCCATGCGTTACCGTTGATCGTCAGCCCGCCGGTCTCCGCTTTTGTGATGGGATGGTTGTCGAGCACCCTTGTATAGGTTTCCTTAACCATATCTATGATGATGAGCCCGGGATAGCCAGAATCAGTCAGGTAAATTTTTTTCTTTTTATCATCCACCTGCAAATCATTTACATATGATTTGGTTGAAAGTACTTTTGTGGGGAATGTATAGGTTTTCCATAACGTATCGGCATTGAGGTCGAACACAAAAATTTTGGGCTGCGCGATCATTCCCTTGAACATTGGGTTAGAGGTTTCCAGCACATACAGTTTTTCATTATGCACCAAAATGGATTGGATACACACAAAACGGCCGTTGATCTCGTCGCCGATCGTCCAGGTATTGCGTTCATGGTCAGGATATGCTTTGTGTTTGCCGTCCGGCATGACTTCCAGCAATGAATAAGGTACACCGTCGCGCCAGCGCGGGAAACAGGCAAAGACCCTTCCTTTTTGGCTAACGGCAACTCCAGTAACCTGCACGCCATGAAATTCCGCCACTTTCCTGATGTCGCGGCCGGTCAATTCCTGCGTCATGGCTGATGTAGAGAAGCATAACAGCAGGACAGGCAATATCCATTTTTTCATATCATAAATGTACGCAGCAACGGCCATTTGAGGATTTCATATACAAAAAATCCCCGGAACATTCCGGGGATCTATGTAGTATTTTAGATGCATAGGTTTATGCCACTTCCTGCGCCATGGCCTTACTGGCCCTCTTGCGGTCTTCTTCGTTCAGGATGTTCTTACGCAGGCGGATATTCTTCGGCGTAACCTCAATGCACTCATCGTGCTGGATATACTCCATGCACTCTTCCAGCGTCATTAAAATTTTCGGCGCGATGCGCGTGGCATCGTCACTGCCGCTGGCACGGTGGTTGGTGAGTTTTTTCGCTTCTGTGGCATTCACCACCAGGTCGCCCGGCTTAATGTGCTCCGCAATAATTTGACCCGCGTACACATCTTCTCCCGGATCCACAAAGAATCGACCGCGGTCCTGTAATTTATCTATAGAATATGCGGTTGTTTTCTCAGTTGTCTTCGACAGCAATACACCGTTGTTGCGGCCGGGGATTGGGCCTTTCCAGGGTTTGTATTCGCTGAACCTGTGCGCCATCACGGCTTCACCGGCAGTGTTGGTGAGCATGCTGCTCCTCAAACCAATCAGTCCGCGCGAAGGGATATCAAATTCAAGATGCTGCATTTCGCCCTTGGTCTCCATCACCAGCATTTCGCCCTTGCGCTGGGTTACCATATCAATCACTTTACCACTGAATTCGGATGGTACATCCACTACCAAAATTTCAAATGGCTCAGACTTCACACCATTGATTTGTTTTACAATTACCTGCGGTTGGCCTACTGTCAGCTCAAATCCTTCGCGGCGCATGGTTTCAATCAGGATACCAAGGTGAAGGATGCCGCGGCCATACACCAGGAAGCTATCGGCGCTGTCGCTGTCTTCCACCCTCAGGGCCAGGTTTTTTTCTGTTTCCTTGATCAGGCGGTCGCGCAGGTGGCGGCTGGTTACAAACTTACCTTCCTTACCAAAAAACGGTGAGTTGTTGATGCTGAACAACATGCTCATTGTGGGTTCATCAACACTAATAACCGGTAACGCTTCCGGCATCTCCGCATCAGCGATGGTATCACCGATATTAAAATCTTCGAGGCCAACCACCGCGCAGATATCACCTGCCAGTACTTCGCTCACTTTTTTCTTACCCATCCCTTCAAACACATATAATTCCTTCACCCTCATTTTGCGGATTTCGCCATTCGCCTGCATCAGGGCAACCTGCTGGTTTTCCTTAATGCTGCCACGGCTCACTTTGCCTACGGCGATACGCCCGAGGAAGGAAGAATAATCCAATGATGTGATCTGCATTTGCAGCGGGCCTTCCGCTACTTTTGGCGCAGGCACATGTTGAATGATGCCATCAAGCAATGGTTGGATATTGTCAATCGGTGTTAATGAATCGTTGAACCAGCCATTCTTTCCTGACCCGTAGTAAGTAGGGAAATTGAGCTGTTCTTCGGTGGCATCGAGGTTAAAAAATAATTCAAACACCGCGTCGTGCACTTCGTCCGGACGGCAGTTTGGCTTATCCACTTTATTGATCACCACAATAGGTTTGAGGTGTAATTGCAATGCCTTTTGCAACACGAAACGCGTTTGGGGCATCGGACCTTCAAATGCGTCAACCAATAAAATCACACCATCGGCCATTTTCAATACCCTTTCCACTTCTCCGCCAAAATCGGCGTGGCCCGGAGTATCAATTACGTTGATTTTATAATCGTTATACGTTACGGCAGCGTTTTTACTGAAAATTGTGATGCCCCTTTCCCGCTCCAGGTCGTTGTTGTCCATAATGAGCTCACCGGTTTCCTGGTTCTCGCGAAAAACCTTTGTGGTGTGGAGGATTTTGTCGACGAGGGTTGTTTTACCATGGTCAACGTGGGCAATGATAGCGATGTTACGAATGTTCATGAATTTGATTTAGAAACCTCTCTGCGGTTGAATTTGGAGGCGCAAAGGTACGACATTTCAGGTTAGCATAAGGTTAAATCGTCATAAAATGCTTATAGGCTTCCGAAAGGACGGATTTACGAGGTTTGATTTGGTAAATTTGTAGCCTATGCCATTCAAGTTACATGCTCCCTATACACCCGCAGGTGACCAGCCCGAAGCCATTCGCCAACTCACGGAAGGGCTCCTTGACGGGGAACGCTATCAAACCCTGTTGGGCGTCACGGGTAGTGGTAAAACCTTTACGATGGCCAATGTCATAGAAAAAGTACAAAGGCCCACGTTGGTCATGACCCACAATAAAACCCTTGTGGCACAACTGTATGGCGAGTTCAAGCAGTTTTTTCCCGAAAATGCGGTTGGGTATTTCGTTTCATATTACGATTATTACCAACCTGAAGCTTACATCCCCCACACCAATACCTATATCGAAAAAGATTTAAGCATCAATGAAGAGCTCGATAAACTCCGCCTGCAGGCAACAGCCCAGTTGCTCAGCGGACGCCGCGATATTGTGATTGTGGCCAGCGTGAGCTGCATTTATGGTATGGGAAACCCTACTGAATATGAAAACGGGATCATCCGCATCCAAAAGGGCCAGGTCATCTCCCGCCAGGGCTTTCTGCATGCCCTGGTGAACTCACTATACCACCGCAGCCAGGGCGATTTTGAACGGGGCAGCTTCCGTGTGAAAGGGGATACAGTTGATATTCATTTGCCCTACGTGGATTTTGGCTACCGGATCAGTTTTTTCGGGGATGAAATTGAAGCTATTGAAACCCTGGAACTCAAAACAGGCAAGCGCATCAGCGCTATGGAACATGCCGCTATTTTCCCCGCAAACTTGTACCTCGCACCAAAAGACATGCTCACAAAAGTGGTGCATGAAATACAGGATGAATGCGCCGCGCAGGTGGAGTATTTTAAATCTGTCGGAAAATATATTGAAGCGCAGCGCCTGGGGGAACGCGTGAATTACGACCTCGAAATGATCCGGGAACTGGGCTATTGCAACGGCATTGAAAACTACTCGCGCTTCTTTGACCGACGTCCCCCCGGGGCCAGGCCTTTCTGCTTGCTGGATTATTTCCCGAAAGATTTTTTAACCATCATTGACGAAAGCCACCAAACGGTCCCGCAGGTCAGCGGCATGTATGGCGGTGACCGAAGCCGGAAATTAGTACTTGTTGAGCATGGTTTCAGGCTGCCATCCGCGTTGGATAACCGTCCGCAGAACTTTCATGAGTTTGAAGCATTGACCGGTCAAACCATTTTTGTGTCTGCCACACCGGGTGATTATGAACTGGAGAAATGCGGGGGCGTGGTGGTGGAACAGGTTGTTCGGCCTACCGGTTTGCTCGACCCGCCCATTGAAGTGAGGCCTTCGTTGAACCAGATTGATGATCTGCTGGATGAGATTGATAAACGCGTGAGCCGCGGCGACCGTGTGCTTGTAACCACCCTCACCAAGCGCATGGCAGAAGAAATGGATAAATACCTCGGCCGCATCAATATCAAATCCCGGTACATACATAGTGGTGTTGATACCCTCGAAAGGGTTGAAATTTTACGCGACCTGCGGCTTGGGGTGATAGATGTTTTGGTAGGGGTAAACCTGTTGCGCGAAGGACTTGACCTTCCCGAAGTGTCGCTGGTTGCCATTATGGACGCGGATAAGGAAGGGTTCCTGAGGAATGAAAAAAGCCTGACCCAAACGGCAGGACGGGCTGCCCGCAACGCGGATGGACTGGTGATTTTTTACGCGGATACCATAACCGAGAGCATGCAAAAAACCATTGATGAAACCGGGCGCCGCCGCGAAAAACAAATCGCGTACAACATTGAACATGGCATCATACCCAAAACCATTATTAAATCTATAGAACAGGTCATGGCGCAGGGCTCTGTGCTTGACGTACGGGGCTATGACCCATCAAATCCCCATGCGGTGGCGCCCAATGAAGAACTGGTGCCTGTAGCCGCCGAAGAGCAAATATCTTACCAGTCTGCGCCGCAATTGGAAAAAGCGATCGCGAAAACAAAAAAGGATATGGAGCGTGCCGCGCGTGACCTCGATTTCATGGAAGCCGCCAGGCTGCGTGATGAGATGTTCCGCATGAAGAAAGAGCTCGAAGCCCTCAAGCAGAAATAAATTGTATCTTACAGTAACCGAAATCAAATCAACATGCAAGTCATAGCGCTGTATAACCTGAAAGGCGGAGTGGGTAAAACTGCCAGTTGTGTCAACCTCGCATACCTCGCTGCCGCAGATGGTTTCCGGACTTTGTTGTGGGATATTGACCCGCAGGGTTCATCCACTTTTTATTACAAGGTGAAACCCAAAACACATCCGGGGATCAAAAAGCTGATCAGCAAATCGCATGCATTGGAATCAGCCATCATGTCTACCGATTTTGAAATGCTCGACCTCATCCCCGCCGATCATTCGTATAAAAGCTTCGACATCATGGTCGAAGAAATGAAAGGTTCCAAAAACATGCTGCGCCAGGCCTTGAAGCCGCTGGATGATGAATATGATTTTGTGTTTATTGATTGCCCGCCCGGCTTCAGTGTGCTGAGTGAGAATATTTTCCAGGCAGCCGATATTGTGCTGATGCCTGTAATTCCTACAACATTATCCATCCGCACCTACCAGATGGTCAAGGATTTTTTTAAAGATAAAGGCATTGACCCGGGTAAAATGATGTGCTTCTTCACCATGGTTGACCTCCGTAAAAACATGCACAACGAAATCATGGATGAATTGTACAAAGACAAACGCTTCTTTCAGAACTATGTGCCCTACCTCAGCGATGTGGAGAAAATGGGTACGCATAAAGCCCCCATCATGGAATTCGCGAACAGCAGCTATGCGGCAACCTGTTACCGCGAATTATGGACCGAAATAAAAGAGGGTGTGCTCTGATCCCTGGTTTCGTCTATGCGTTAAGGTATGTTATACGATTGCAGCACGCTGTGCAGGATTTGCGTGCCGGTGAGCGATTCAAATATTTCTGTCTCAATCAGGCCAATATCACGGGCATAGAAATAATCCGTAACACTGGTTTCCAGTAACCCGAAAATGGGGACTTCAATGCTGGACGTCTGCTTGACATGGATCACATCATTGTAAGTAACCCCGAGCACCGTGCGGCTTCCGCCTTTCGACATGATCTCATATTCAAATACGATATTCTGGCCTGTACCGGTTGGGTTTACATCCGTCCATGTTGCGCCAACAGCATCATTCTCTTTCAGGAAAGTGCTGACCAATTTTTCAGGAGGCGCACCCGGTGTGGTTGATTCGTAAATAATAACAGTGGTTACACCGTTCGTGCAGTTATGATAAGAGCGGTTGCCGTTAGTGAGCGTAACGGAATAAATTTTTCCATCAATCGTGGTGTCCCCGGAAATGTCAATATCACCGTTTCTGGTAGTTGCTGAACCAGCGCTGGTATCTATATAAGTGTAGGATGATCCATCGCACCAAGGCTGGTATGTGCAGGATTTGCAACCGCCAATTGGGCCCGTGCCGGGGTCGTTTCCGTTTTCAGTACTATATTCTTTTTCACAGGCGGAAAAAATGGCCGCGAAACCCAGTACAACCAGGGCCGGCTTAAACACTCGTAACATGCGTGATGGTTTATAATGCGTAAAAGTACAGTTTCTATTCCTTCCTGCAAGAATCCTGCCGGATAAAAACAAATACCATACAACATTAGCAATAGTTTCTATATTTACAATCCATATAATGCTAAAATTTTATGAAAAGAGAACTGGCCAGTTGGTTCAGCCCGGCGCTGAATAAGGAAATGCCCATCGTATCATATGGTCATTACGGTTTTGCTTTATTGCTTGTGCCTACGGCCGCGGCGGATTACCTGGAGTATGAGCGCTTTCAGCTGATGGACACCCTTGCGCCTTTTATCAATGGCGGTAAAGTGAGGGTATTTTCCATCAACAGCATCAACAACGAAAGCTGGCTGAATAACGAAATGGCGGGAGAACATAAAGCCATCCGCCACAACCAGTTCAATGAATACGTTTTTAATGAAGTGGTGCCATTCATCCGCACCAATACATCTGCTGAAACCCCCATCATCACTTGCGGCGCTTCATTCGGCGCGCTGCACAGTATGAACCTATTCCTGAAACGCCCCGACCTGATCAATGGCGTGATATCCATGAGCGGCGTGTACGACCTGATGGAATATACAAAAGGTTTTTACGACGACCAGGTGTACTTCAATTCCCCCATGCATTACCTGCCCAACCTGTCTGATCCCTGGTACCTCGACCATATCCGACGCTCCAATCATATCCACATCCTCACCGGCAGCGGCGATTACGAAGACCCTGAAGCTTCACGCCGGTTTTCCACCGTGTTGCACAACAAAGGCATCAACCATGAGCTCGACGTATGGGGCCCTGAGTGGAAACACGACTGGCCTACCTGGCGCGCCATGTTGCCTGCATACCTCGAAAATCGTTTTTGATAAAGGTTCTCGCTTTACGTTACAGGGAACTGTTTACATTTGAGGCATGGAAAAAAAACTCTTCCTGCTCGACGCTTTCGCGTTGGTATTCCGCGCTTATTACGCCTTGATCCGCAATCCAAGGATCACCAGCAAAGGCCGCAATACAAACGCGCAATTTGGTTTCACCAATACCCTGCTTGACCTGATCAATAATCAGAAGCCCACCCATATGGCCGTGTGCTTTGATACGCATGCACTCACAGAAAGGCATACGGATTTCGCGGATTATAAAGCCAACCGACAGGAAACGCCGGAAGACATCTTATCCGCGGTACCCGATATCAAAAAAATCATAAGGGGTTTTAATATCCCTGTTGTGGAGTTAGACGGGTATGAGGCGGATGATATTATCGGCACATTATCCAAACAAGCGGAACTCGCCGGTTATGATGTGTACATGGTTACACCGGATAAGGATTACGGGCAACTCGTTTCGGAACATATCAAAATTTACCGCCCTCCTTACCAGGGTGGTACCGCCGAGATCCTCGGCCCCAAAGAGGTTTGTGAAAAATGGGGCATTGAATCGGTGAGCCAGGTGGTAGACATGCTGGGATTGATGGGCGACGCGGTGGATAATATTCCCGGCATCAAGGGTGTGGGGGAGAAGACAGCCGCAAAACTTTTATCGGAATATAAAACCCTCGAAAATATCCTCGACCATGCCGAACAGATCAAAGGTTCCATGGGAGAAAAAATCAGGGCCGGAAGGGATATGGCCATCATGAGCAAAAAACTGGCCACCATCATTACCCAGGTGCCCACCGAATTTCATGAGGAAGATTTCCGGGTGAAAGACCCGGATAAAGAGTTGTTGAAAGAAGTGTTCACCGACCTGGAGTTCCGCACCATTGGTAAACGCATCCTGGGTGAGGACATCCCCATCGCAGGGAACGACAGGAAGCCCGCCGCGGAAGGCGCGCAGATGGATTTGTTCGGTGCGCCGGCCACAAGCATGGATCAGCCTGCACCCATGGACCCGCCTCCGGGCAATGATGACCCGGACCCGCAGCCGGTAATGGTTGACAAAAACATCCACAACACAGCGCATAACTACATCCTGGTGCAAAGCGAAGCGGAACTAACGGATATGCTTACACGCTTGCATGGGTCCCGGGAAATCTGTATGGATACCGAAACCACCGGTATCGACCCGAACCAGGCAGAACTGGTGGGTTTGAGTTTTTCCGTGAAAGCCGGCGAAGCCTACTATGTACCTTGTCCGCCCAAACATGAGGACTGCCTCAAGCTCCTCAAAAAATTCAAGCCATTGTTTGAGGATGCCGGCATCACATGGATAGGACAAAACATAAAGTATGATTTGCTGGTATTGAAATGGTATGGCATAGAGCCGGCCGGCGGCATATTTGATACCATGCTGGCGCATTATGTGATTGAGCCGGATGGAAAACGCAATATGGATATACTGAGCGCGCATTACCTGGGTTACGAGCCCGTGCATATCGAAGAATTGATTGGAAAAAAAGGTAAGGGGCAGGGCAATATGCGGGATGTGGAACTGGAAAAAATAAAGGAATATGCCGGTGAAGATGCCGATATCACCTGGCAACTCAAACAGGTATTTCTGCCGGAATTAAAGCAAAAAGATGTAGAGAAAGTTTTTTACGAAGTGGAGACACCGTTGGTGAAAGTGCTGACGGATATGGAGTTTGAAGGGATCAGGATTGATGAGGACTTTTTGAAAGAGTACAGCTTTGACCTGGATAAGGAAGCGAAGCAGGCCGAAGAAAAAGTGTATGCCGCGGCCGGCGTCAGGTTTAACCTGGCTTCACCCAGGCAATTGGGGGAAGTGTTGTTCGACAAACTGAAACTGGACCCCAAGGCGAAGAAGACAAAGACTGGGCAATATGCCACAGGTGAAGACGTCCTACAAAAACTGGCTGCGGAAAATGCCATCGTAAGCGATATCCTGGCTTTTCGTGAACTGACCAAATTGCGCAATACCTATGTGGATGCGCTTCCGCAACTGGTCAATCCAAAAACGGGCCGTGTGCACACGAGTTATGCGCAAGCCGTTGCGGTAACAGGCAGGCTTAGCAGCAATAACCCAAACCTGCAAAACATACCGGTTCGTACCGACCGCGGCCGCGAGATCCGCAAAGCGTTCATCCCGCGCGACCACAAGCATGTGCTCGTATCGGCGGATTATTCGCAAATAGAGTTGCGGATTGTAGCCGCCATCAGCGGAGACCCCAATATGTGCGATGCCTTCCGCCATGGAAAAGATATCCATACCGCCACCGCCGCCAGGGTATTTAATGTTGCGGAAACGGAAGTGACAAAAGAAATGAGGTACAAAGCCAAGAGCGTAAACTTTGGCATCATCTACGGCCAGGGCGCGTTCGGCCTTGCCGAAAACCTGGGCATATCCCGAACGGAAGCAAAGGAGATCATCGACAATTATAAAAAACAATTTTCAGGCATACAGGAATACATGGATGGCAGCATCCGCTTCGCGAAGGATAACGGTTACGTACAAACGCTGATGGGCCGCAAGCGCTGGCTCCGCGATATACAGTCGGCCAATTTTACGGTACGCGGTTTCGCTGAGCGAAACGCCATCAATACACCCATCCAGGGTACGGCGGCCGATATGATCAAGCTGGCCATGATCCGCATCCACCGGGAGATGAAGCAGAAAGGGTTCAAATCACGCATGCTCCTGCAGGTGCATGATGAATTGGTTTTTGATGTGTTGAAAGAGGAGCTCGACGATTTGCGGCCATTGGTACTCACCGCCATGAAGGAAGCGCTGCCGCTGCCCAATGATGTGCCGGTGGAAGCCGAACTGGGCTCCGGCAAAAACTGGCTGGAAGCGCATTAATCCGATAAAACATTTGTGTATCTGTTAGTTAGCATGATGTGGGTGCATCTTGTGCCCTTATTATGCATACCCAATTATGCGTATTAGCGGGGTTCAAAATTATCTGTACTTTTCGTCCCCTTTTGTCAAACCAAAATCAACACATATGAAAAAGATTACGACATGCCTGGCCATTGCACTGTTTGTATCCATTACCGGCATCCAGGCCCAAACGGAAGAAGAAAATAAAAAATGGATGGAGTATGCCACTCCCGCCGGCATGCAAAAAATGATGGCTTCCTGGGATGGAAACTGGGATGAAGAAATTAAAATGTGGATGGCACCGGGCGCACCTGAACAAACCATGAAAGCAAGCTGTACCAACCGTATGATCCTTGGAGGTCGCTACCAGGAATCAACCCATAAAGGCGATTTCATGGGAATGCCATTCGAAGGCATCGGTACCCTGGGTTGGGATAACGCCGGAAAGTTTTTTGTAAATACCTGGATCGATAATTTCGGAACCGGAATGATGATTTCAACAGGTACCTGGGATGAGAAAACCCAAACCATCAACCTTAAAGGCAGCATGACTGATCCCATGACCGGCAAGCCGGTTCAAATCAGGGAAACCTTACGCATTGTCAATGACGATACACAAATCATGGAACAATTTACCATGAAGGATGGACAGGAGTTTAAGAACATGGAAATCAAAATGACGAGGCGGAAATAACGCTCATGATTTTTGTAAAAACACAGTAATACATAATCCCACTTAACGGTGGGATTTTTATTTTACCCTGCGATAATAAAAGTCCATCCTCGCGTCTGCCGAACCCTTACCATCATCGATGCTGGCATGTATGGAATCCTGCCCGATAAACCGGTATATGATCCTTTTGGGGAAATCATGCGCCGGGTTTTCAAATATATATTCCCGTTGCGTGCTGCCGGTTAAAGTAAACGTCACCGGGTTACCATTGCCCTGCCCGAGCGTGCGTGGCGTGTACGTCCACTTTCCATCCTTTCGGGTGAGGATGACTTCTTCTAAAAAGCTGGTATCTTTTTGCCGGAATGAATAGCCCAAACCACGAAAAGAAACATCGGATAGTTTGGTCCAGCTTTCACCGAAATTTTTTTCATTGCCCTCCATCATCCAGGCACCCTGCAACCCGCCCAGGTCCTTACGTTCAGTGCGCAGGGCCTGGTTGCAACCCGTTGTAAAAATCATGCACATCAATATGTAAAAAATCGTGACCGGTATTTTTTTAATTACTGACATCGGATAGAACAGTCAATTTACTTTTTATAATTCTTTTCGTACAAGGCGATCCAATCGGCCGGGGTCATTTTGGTGCATAATTCCCCGATAAGCTCAAACGGTATTTGTTCCGCTTTTTTAAACCGGATACAACTCTTGCCCATATCCAGTTTGCCGCTAACCCTTTTTGCATACTCTTTGACAAACCATTCGTACAATGTTGGGTCGGCGTAAATGCCCATATGGTATAGGTTGATGGAATTTTTTTGCGAAGCGAGTCCGAGAAATGGAAGGGGTTGCTTTGGGTCGCAATGGTAACCGGCTGGATAGAGTTTATGCGGAACCGCCCAACCCATCATGCCATAGCCCATCTGCTCCTCAAAGCCTTTGGGTAAATGTTTGCGGATAATTTTCCGGAGTTTTTGGATGGCTTCGGCCCTGTCGGCGGGCAATTCCGCGATATAGGCATCCACAGTTTTTGCGGCTGATTGCATAAGGGAATTATTTGTATGAATGTACTCAAATAGGCTGAACCCGGATCATGAAATTTTTATGCTCCGGAAGCAGGAACAGCGTGCAGGCCAATCCTGTTTCCTTCCGAATCAATGATGACACCCATAAAGCCAATTTCCGGGCTTATTTCTGTTTTAGGAACCAATATTGATCCGCCCGCTGCTTCCACGCGGTCCAGGATTATTTGTACGTCAGGATTGGCGTTCAGGTAAATCAATGGGCCATGCGTGGCTGAAGGCTGGTGAAATCCACCGCTGTCCACCACCGCGCCGCCAACGGCATCGGGATCCTGGTCTGATGGCAGCACCCTCATTTTGATATTCGGCATGTCCATATTGAATAATGGCCCGCCTAAAATGGTTTCGTAAAATCGCTGGGCCCTTTCCAGGTCAGTGGCAGGGATTTCGAACCAGCTGATGGCATGTTTCATGTGTTGATTGTTTGGTGAAAAGATGATTCAATGTACAAATGGTAAGCTGTTTTTTCAAACCGCTCATCCATTCTTATTAACAATTTATTGTGAATCATCCATGTGTAATTCCATCAGGCCTGCATCTCATGAGAAACCAACTGTTTTTTATGCAGCCCTTTACACCCGATGCCCGGATCTTCCAGGTTTTATTTCAGTCGATCTTCCTTATCTACGGCACTGTTTACCTCGAATGGGCACAACGGTCATGGTTATACGCAGTTTATATCGCTACGGCAATCATCACGCAATTGATCTGCGAAGCATGGCTCAGGAAGCATATCGCAAAGCCCTGGGAAGCGCGCTGGTGGAAGCTTACCTTGCCGGGATTACCTTCTGCGCTGATCACGGCCATGGGTTTATGCCTGTTCCTGCAAACCAACCATACAACCATCGCCATTGCAGCCGCGATGCTGGGCATCACCGCAAAGTATTTTATCCGGATAAGGGGCAAACATATCTTCAATCCCTCGGCACTGGGCATTGTAGCCGCTGTTTGGTTAACCGGCGAAGCCTGGGTTAACCCGGGTCAGTGGGGAAATGGATTTGTGCAATTTTCTGGCGCGCTCATCCTCGGCATTATTGTCGTTACCAGGGTACAGAAACTCGATATCAGCCTCGCTTTTCTCTTTACTTATATCGCGGCTTCATTTATCCGCCAGGTATTGTACCTGCAATGGCCTTCCGATTTCTTTTACCAGTCTGTCAGTACGGGCACCCTACTCGTTTTTTCATTCTTCATGATATCCGATCCAAAAACCACGCCCGATCACCCCATTGCCCGCATCATATGGGGCATTATGGTTGGGCTCCTGGGTTTCTGGCTGCATAGTTTTGAATACATCAATGGCGCACCGGTACTGGCATTGGTATTGCTGCAACCGTTTGTGCCTTTATTCGACATGATTTGCAGGTCAAGCCGTTTTCAGTGGAACAGATTACCCGTACAACATGTACACGCACATATTCATCATTAAATCAATCAGTATGAAGAAAATCCTCATGGCAGGCATTTTAGTGTCCTGCTCAACATCCCTTTTTGCCTTCTGCGGTTTTTACGTCAGCAAGGCCAGCGGTACCCTTTCCAACAAAACCTCGCAGGTGATCCTTGCCCGTGACGGACGAAAAACGGTGGTCACCATGTACAACGATTTTAAAGGAAACATCCGCGATTTCGCCATGGTGATACCCGTCCCCGTGTTGTTGCAGAAAAAAGATATCCGCGTCGTTGAACCGGGCATTTTCCAGCGCCTTAACGATTATTCTTCCCCGCGTTTGGTTGAGTATTACGATGTCAATCCATGCATGCCCAGGGTATATGAAAAAGATGATTTGATGTCTGTACAGGAATCTGTAGTCATGAAATCTCCAAAAGCCGCACCCACTGCAAGAGGGTATGGCGTGACAATCGAAGCGCAATACCTCGTGGGCGAGTACGATATACTGATCCTTGGAGCAAAAGAGAGCTCCGGCCTGCAACGATGGCTCAGTGATAATGGTTATAAAATTCCCGAGTCGGCCGAAGAAGTGCTCGAGCCTTATATCAAATCAAACCTGAAATTTTTTGTCGCGAAGGTCAACCCCAAACAAGCCACTGCGCTGAACAACGGTTTCCTGCGGCCCATCCAAATCAGTTTTGCTTCCGAAAAATTCATCCTGCCCATCCGCCTGGGTATGGCCAATGCCGATGGCGACCAGGACCTGGTCATTTACGGGCTTACGCGCCGAGGACGCATCGAGTGCACAAATTACCGGAACATCGATATCCCGAGCGACAGGAATATTCCCTTGTTTGTGAAAAAGAACTTCGGCGCTTTTTACTCGAATCTTTTTCAGCATCAATGGAACAATGAAGGCCGCAACCTGGCTTTCCTGGAATATGCCTGGGATATTACGCCAATCAATCCCATGAAATGCGATCCCTGCGTGGGAAACCCGCCCACACAACAGGAGCTGCTCACCGCCGGCGCCTGGTGGCTGAAGCAGGCCGACTGGTCAGATTACAGCGATCCTGATATGGATTTACCCGATGGGAACAACCAGACATTTTTTACGCGTATGCATGTCCGTTATAACCGGAATGATTTTCCACAAGACCTTGCATTCCAGGTTACACCCAACCGTAATCATTACCAGGCAAGGTATATTGTGACGCATCCTGCCAACGGCGACCTCAGTTGTGATGAGGGCCGCACATACCTTCGTGAGTTAAAGGCGCGCCGCAAAAAAGAACTCAGGCAACTTTTATCGCTTACGGGCACCAATATGCACAACTGGCAAAAGGATTTATTGAGTTCGGATGCTGCACGGCATGAACCCGAAATAGCGTATGCCCATGTAGCGGATGAATTGAAAAATGAAACGGAAACTGAAGGCCAGGGCGCGGGAATGATGGCCTGGGTGAGTGCATTGATGATTGGGTCTGCAGGCTTCCTGCGTTGGAAAGGTATGATCTAACCTTTGCGCTGATTTTCTATTGCATAAAAAAGCCCGGTTTTGAATGCCGGGCTTTTCATTATTTATTTTGTTCTTTTTTTCGTCCCATGACCTTATAAAAACCGGTATCAAAACGCGGCAATTGTTCTTCTGTGCAAATGGCCCTCCAGTCGCGCATATTCCGGAGCATGCGGATTTCCATTTCCTCTTGATTACCCGACAGTTTTCCGGCAGCATCAATAATTGCGGAATCGCTGAATGCCTTGTTGCCCAGTTCAGACATTATTTGACGTCTTGATTTTCTGAAAGCCAGCATTTCGGGTTCAATCTCTTTCATCTGTGCATCTGAAATACTGTCGAACCTGCTGAGTTGCGTTTCGGTGAAACCCACTTCATGTTGCAGGAACTCCCGCATGCGGCCTTTTCTTTCCTGGCGCATTTGTTTGCCGTCGCATGGTTCCTGTTTTGAGTAAAAGTAAAGTGTTACCAGGTTGGTCAGCAACAGGGCCGCGATGGTTAGCAGGAGCGCTTTATGTCGTGATGAACTGTTCATGGTGCGAGGTATTCAATGTCGTTGATCAAATTATATTGTGTGGCTACATCCACCTGTTCGGTTTGCGTGTTGACAACATCTTGTTGTTGGCGGTTTTGTTTTTGCAGGATGATCAGGAAGTTAACCGTAACCACCAGGAGGATGCCGGCCAATGCAATGGTAGGCCTGCTCACAAAGGCATATAGTGATTCCCAGGCGCTTTTCACCGGCGCTTTCGCGAGCCCGGCACGGATACGGGTCATCAAAAACGGTGGGGCCGATGCCCTTTGCGCGCCATCTAAACCAGACATGGTTTCATTGATCCAATCCTGCATCTGCTTGTTCATGACAGTTTGTTTTTTACATAATAATCAGCCAGGTAATCCCTCAGGTTTTTCCTGGCCCTTGCCAGCAATGATTCCACAGAATCCACTGATTTCTCCATCACCTCCGCGATATCCTGCATACTCAATCCTTCCATTTTCTGCAACGTGAATGCCACGCGTTGCGATTCGGGTAATTGACTAATGGCTTTCCAGAGTACCTCAGATTTCTCTTTGTTTTCGGCCAGCACACCGGGATGCTGAAAACTGACGGCCTCTTCCGTAGCTTCAGCGCCTGTCAGCCGTTTCCACCATCCGCCCCTTTTCTCCCGCTGTTTTTTACGCAGCGCATCCATCGATTTCGATACCGTCACTTTATACAACCATGTGCTTAAGGCCGCTTCTTCCCTGAAATCCTGTATCGAGTGGTAAAGCTGAATAAACACGTCCTGCGTGATGTCTTCCGCTTCCTGTGCCTGTTGCAAAAGGCTCAGGGCGGTATTGTAAATCATGTCCTGGTAAGAAGACACGATTTCGTTGAATGCCTGGGCTTCGCCGTTTTTAAGTTTGGAGATGAGTTCCGACTGGTTCAAGACAGTGCTGATGGTTCATCTCAAAAGTACTTAAAAACCCGGACGCCCCATGCCCGGTGCCCCCGGCATTCCGCCCCTTGTTGGGCCATCCGCATCATTACCCCTGTTTGATTGTTTATTCGCCGCTTTGCCAAAATTTTTCAGGTTGTATGTGAATGTCAGCATGAAATACTGCTGCAACACCACACTCCGGTTATCCTGGATATAGGTTTCCGTGATGGTCCGGCTGATGCTTTGGTTTTGTTTTAATAAGTCAAATACGGAAAGCTTCAGTTCGCCCGCGCGGTTTTTCAGGAATTTTTTTCCGACAGACGCATTCCACAACCAGAAGCTGGTATTCAGTCCGCCGCTCAATCCGCTGAATGTTTGGTTCGACACATCGTTCTGAATAAACCATCCTTTTTTGTTCAGCAGATTTACAATGATGCCGGCCGATTGCTGGTTGAAATTATTGTCAGCCGTGCTGTTCGACGTTGTCCTCGCCCGGTTCACATTGATGGAATAATTCAGGTTGAAATCCACATACTCACTGATATTGCTCGCCAGCACAATGCCGCCGCTGTACACAAAATTATCCGTGATGGTTTTTACATAATTAACCATACCCGGCAAACGGCTGTACGTGAAACCCGCGTTCAGGTTCATGGTTGTTTTGATGGGTTTGATCGGCATGCTGTACGTAAGGAATGTGCGCACATTGCGGTAGCCATTGAGGTTAACGGGCTTGCTCAGTTGCGAACCTTTTTTCAGCACAATACCCTGTTGAATGGTAGAGTCAGCGGATGCGATGTAAGTGGCATTTGAAATATAATCTGCAGTTGTTTGCATGAATATGTTGGCAAAGAAACTACGGCTTGTTTTTGAATTGGTGTACATCCAGCGGCCACCCAGGAAATGCGTGTACGATTGCGCCAGCAGCGGGTTACCGGAGCTTACGCGGAGCGGGTTGCTCAGGTTCACCACGTCCTGCAATTGCGAAACATTGGGGAAACTCACAGACGCGCGGTAAAACAAACGGAAACTGCTTGTTTGCGAAATCTTCTTCCGCCACATGGCATTGGGCAGGAAATTGGAGAACGACTGGTTGACGTTGCTAACGGTAGGGAATACACGATCACTTTCCAGGGTTGAGTTCTGATAATTCAGGCCTATGGCGAACATCTCGTCGCGGCTTGGGTTATACCGGTAAGTGATGCCGCTGTTATGCGTGGTTACCGTATTGTTGAACCTGTTAGACAATACGGTGTCAAGCGTGCCGTATTTCTGTCCGTCAAACAGGAATGTTTGCTGATCGGCTTTGTTCTTTTGGATGCTTGGGTTGTAATCGATCTGGATCATCGAGTTTTTACCTAACGGTTCCGTGTATGCGATACTTCCCCCGACGCTGTAGCCATCGGTGAGGTTATCGTAAAACTGGTTTTGTACCGAATCCTGTACGCCGCCGTTATTAAAGAAACGGAAACGGGCATCGGTAATGCTTTCGCTTGTATTATTGGTCAATGATGTGTTAAGGCCGAGCGAGAGGCTGCGCCCTTTTTTGCGGAAGGCATGGCGGAAGAGGATATTGTTCCTCAGGTTATACCCCTTACGGTCCGAAATGGCGTTGGTTAATGACGTGTTCACCGAGTCGCCACTTTTAAACAGGCTTCCAATGGCCGACAGGCTTTCGGTATTGTTGTTTTGGAAGTTGAGGCTTGGGATGACGAACAAGGTATTGTTTGAGTCGATTTTATACTCCAGCCTCAGGTTGATGCGGTGGTTGAAATTATCGGTACGGCTGATGCTGTTTTGGGTGCTGATCAGGTTATTGTTATTCGCCGCGAATGTTTCTGTATTGCTGAACGCGTCGTTCGTATTGCGGCTGTTGTTGAAGAAGTAACTGCCGGTTAAGGTAACTTTTGGGCTCCAGGTATTGCTGAAGTTGATGCCGAAAGCGTTGGTGCGGCTGATGCCGTTCGACTGGCCGACCTGGAAGTTTTCGCCACCTCCGCCCCAGCGGCCACCGCCCATACCACCACGACCGCCACCTCCGCCACCGCGGTTATTATTTACGCCCAGGAGGTCCTGTGATCCAAAATTTTGCTGGTTGATATTATTAAAATTGGCTACAATGGAAATGCGTCGGTTGTTTTCAAAAAAGCTCATATTGCCGCCTAATGCATACCGGTCATCCGTACCGTATCCGGCATAGGCCCGGCCAAACTGGCTGTTCCTGATGCCTGATTTGGTTACAATGTTGATGGATTTCTGGGAGTTGCCGTCATCCACGCCGGTTAGTTGGGCCTGGTCGCTCAGCCTGTCAAACACTTGGATCTTATCCACCACTTCCGATGGGAGGTTTTTGAGCGCCGCCGTTACATCATCCCCAAAAAAATCTTTACCGTCAATGGTGAGTTTGCGTACCTGTTCGCCTTGTGCCGTAACGGTTCCGTCCCTGTCAACCGTAATGCCGGGCATTTTTTTGATCAGGTCTTCCGTACTGGCATCGGGGTTCACTTTATACTGGCTGGCGCTGAACTGGGCCGTGTCCGCTTTTTGTACCACGGGAGGGGTGCGCGATACCACGGTGACTTCAGCAAGTTCCTTGCCTTGTTTTTCCAAACGTATGGGCCCAAGCCTTTTTTCCGTGCCGTCTATGCTGACAAAGGCATCGTACTGACGGTAGCCGATGGTGCTGATATTGATCCGGTATTCGCCGGGGTTAAGGTTGTTCAGGCTGACGCGGCCTTGCGCGTCTGATACAGTGGAACCCACCAGTGAACTGTCGCTGGCGAGCCTCAGGGTAATGGTGGCGCCGCTGATGCGCGATTGGTTTTCTTTGTCTACCAGCATGGCCCTGATGCTGCCTGTTTGGGAAAAGCCCGTTAGGGCAAAAAAACTACATACGATCGTCCAGATAATCCGATTCTTCATATACTCATTTTATGTTTTGCGCTTATTAGACGCTGGATTGGGCAGAATCCGTCGCGCTGAACAGGGAAAATGTTAATAATTGGGATGGGCGGTCTGCAGGCAGGAGGATTGGGTATTTTACAATATATTGCAGCCCTAAAATTTTGACGTATGGAATATAACAAGCTGATTGCCGTGACCGGATTGAGTGGATTATTTGAATTGGTTTCTTCCAAGAATGACGGCGCCGTGGTGCGCTCGGTGGAGGATAAGTCGACCAAATTTGTCAGCAACCGCCAGCATAGTTTTTCGCACTTAGACAGCATTGAAGTGTACACCAACCGCGATAATGTGAATCTCGCTGAGGTTTTCCAGGCTATGGCTGCCAGTTCGGAGGCGTTGCCTTCATCATCTGACGCCGCGGCCATTAAGCAATATTTCAGCAAAGTATATCCCGACATGGATTTCACCAGGGTGTACGCGAGCGATTTGAAGAAGATGGTGCGCTGGTTTGAGATACTCACAAAGAACAATATCGAGATCACGCGTGGTTCTGAGGATTCGTCTGAAGCCCCTGTGGAGAAAGCCCCTGAAAAAACCGAGAAGAAGCCAGCGCCAGCCAGGTCAACCGCTGCCGCCAGCACCAAATCGGCACCCGCCAAAAAGGTGAACGCGCCGCGTAAGATGGCCTAATGGGTTTTGATCTCATCACGTTTAAGCACTGATCATGAATTACTCCGCCGATATCCGCAAAACGGAGCGCCGTTTCCTGCCTGTTGATTTTGTGCTCAGCGATTGGGCCTCCGCCGAACCGTATTTTGAGCAACTCCTGGAAAGGGATATCTCGGCCAGCGACGCGCTTGAGCAATGGCTGCACGACCAAAGCGAACTGGAAGCCGCGATCAGCGAAAACGCTTGCTGGCGCCAGATCAGGATGACCTGCGATACTGAAAACAAGGAGCTCGAAGCCTCGTTCAATGATTATTACCTGAACATACAGCCGCATGTGCAAAGGTATGCCGACCAGTTAAACAGGAAATTGCTGGAATCACCGGCATTAGGTAAACTGGATCAGCAGAAATACCGCACATTTCTCCGCAATATCCGCAAGAGCATCGAACTCTTCCGCGAAGAGAACCTGCCGATCCAATCAGAAATCGCGGTGCTGCAACAGCAGTACGGACAAATCACCGGCGCGATGACGGTGGAGGTTAACGGTTCCGAGTATACGCTGCAGCAGGCCGGGAAATTCCTGGAAAGCCACGACAGGGATTTGCGCGAGCAAGTGTACCGCAAAATACAGGAGCGCAGGCTGCAGGATAGGGCCCCTTTGAATGAGTTGTATGATACCCTTATTGCCCTGCGCGACAAAGAAGCAAAGAACGCGGGCTTCGCCAACTACCGCGATTACAGGTTCCGTGAACTCGGCCGCTTTGATTACACAAAAGAAGATTGCCTTCGCTTTCACGAAGCGGTGGAAGCGCATGTGCTGCCGCTCGTAACGCGCATCTACCAAAAGAAAAAAGAAAAACTTGGGCTGGCTGAATTACGCCCATGGGATATAGACGCTGAACCCGCCGGCATCAAGCCTTTGGTGCCTTTTAGCTCAGGGGAGGAGTTGTTGCGGAAAACGGTGGACTGTTTCAAAAAGCTGTCGCCATTTTTTGCAGACTGCCTCTTGCGCATGGGCGAAATGAAACATTTTGACCTGGAGAGCCGCAAAGGCAAGGCCCCGGGCGGGTATAATTGTCCGTTGGCCGAAAGCGGCGCCCCATTTATTTTCATGAATGCCGCAGGGCAGATGAGCGATGTAACCACCATGGTGCACGAAGGCGGGCATGCGATTCATTCCTTCCTCGCGCACCCGCTCGAACTCAACGGCTTCAAGGAATACCCAATGGAAGTGGCTGAAGTGGCGAGTATGGCAATGGAATTGTTCAGCATGGAGCATTGGGACAGTTTCTTCACTGATGCCGAAGAACTCCGCAGGGCGCGGGAGCACCAGTTGGAGCGCGTGATTACCATCTTCCCCTGGATCGCGATCATTGATTCTTTTCAGCACTGGATATACGAACACCCAGTACATACGCATGAAGAGCGTACTGCCGCATGGGTAAGCATCCTTACTCGTTTTTACGAGAAAGTGGTTGATTTCAGCGGGCTCGAAAACTACCGCAGCCATGGATGGCAACGCCAGTTACACCTGTTTGAAGTGCCATTTTATTATATCGAATACGGTATCGCGCAGTTGGGCGCCATTGGCATGTGGATGCAGTTCAGGAAAGACCCCGCGCAGGCTTTGGAAAATTATTGCCGGGCACTCAGCCTTGGCGGAACCCGCACCCTGCCTGAGTTGTATGAGGCCATGGGGTTGACGTTTGATTTCTCGCCGGAACGCATCAAAGTGCTGATGGACTTTGTGCAGGATGAGATGGAGAAACTGGAGCGTTGAGTTTGTCAGGCACAGTCTAAGCAAATACCCGTAACCACCATGGCGGACTGTAAAGGAGTAAAGCCTTCGGGGAGCTTCACTTGTGGTACTGTTACATCATCCAGGCAAATTGTTTTATCGCAGTTGCTGCAGATAAAGTGTACATGGTTATCGTGGTGATGGCCCTGTTCGCAGTTGTGCCTGCATAAAGCGTATAGCACGGAATTGTCGGTGGTGGGTATCTGGTGTATGATGCCTTTTTCTACGAAAGTCTGCAGGGTACGGTACACCGTTACGCGGTCGAAATTGTTGGATGTTTGTTTTTCTATATCCGCATGTGCCAGCGCGCCCTCGGAAGCAATAAAAAGCTCCAGGATTTTTTTACGGCCTTCGGTCACGCTCAGGCTGTTCTTTTTCAATATCTGTAATACTTCGTTCATGCTTCACCGTTATATTAACCGGGGTTATTGTTGAATCCGCCCATGAATCTTTTGGTGCTCACTTTCTCTTTCAGCAACTTACCGATATCCCAGATCAGTTTCTCCACTTCTTCTTCTATCAAACCATCGTAAATCCCCCTGACCCTTCCGTATTTGTCTACCAGCGCGAAGAACTGGGTGTGGATGAATTCGTCTTCAATGCGTTGCGTGCTGTCGGGTTTGTTGTTATCAATCATATACCCCTGGCGGGCCAGTTTGTATAATTCATCTTTTTTGCCGGTCACGAAGAACCAGTTGGTTTTTCCGGCGTCGAGGGTACTGTCGATGCCCAGCGTGGAAATTTTATAAGAACCATCTTTATTGCGGATCAACTCGCCCTGCAACATTTTCCGTTCGTAATCCTTTAGCAGGGGCACGCTGTCAACTTCGGGCATGCATGTATGCGAAAGGATCAGGAAATCTGGCTCATCCCTGTACTTGTCGTACACCCTGCGCATATTGGCATTCATCTTCGGGCAAATGCCTTTGCAGGTAGTGAAAAAATATTCGGCCACATACACTTTGCCTTCCGTGTTTTTTTGGCTGAAGGGCTTATTGTTTTGATCCGTGAAGCGGAATTCAGGGATGTTGGGGTTAATAACCGCCAGTTTGGCCCTGTCGAAATCATAATCACGGAAAATGGCGAAATAGAAAACCCCCAGCAATACTGCGAAGAATCCGAGGTAAATCCAGAGTTTATTTTTCACGGTCAGAATATTAAAGTCATGCAAAGGTACGGTGGCCCGTTCTGTTATTTTTTTCTGTTGAACATAGCCCCAAATACTTGCAACAGTATTGCAAAAATAGTATATTTGCAGTTCAATCTATGCAGGTCAAGCTGAACTGGGACAAAATGGGCATCATGACGACGCTGATATGCGCGATTCACTGCGCCCTGTTGCCATTGATTATGACCAGTTTGCCTGTTTTAGGCGTCAATATCATTGATAATACCTGGTTTGAGTGGGCCATGATTGGGTTGGCCTTTGTGGTGGGTGTGTATTCACTGTACCATGGCTATATCCGGCATCACCGGAACTTGTTGCCGGTTTCCTTATTTGCTGTAGGTTTTGTTTTCCTTTTAATGAAACAGGTGTACCATACATTCCCGTATGAATATATCCTTTTAGGCTTGGCGGTGTTGCTGATCATCAGCGCGCATTATATCAATTACCGCATGTGCCATAAGAGCCGTTGTAAATCGCCGCATCACGCGCATTGATTCAGAGATAGTCTTTCCACTTTTTATATAGGAATTTTCCAATCAGGAATAAAGTGCCCAGCGCCAGGGCGTAATACAGCCAGTTTTTCCAACCCGGGCTATTCTCAAAAAATCCCCATCCGAGGTATATGCCAAAAAATACGTTGATGATCATCCAGATCAACACGATGGCGATGCTATTGGCTACCAGTACCAGGTAGGCGCGAGGGTTTTGTTCTGCTCCCATGCTGTGAAAGTACATGTAATTGTGTAATTGCATGCCGGCTGTTTAAGGTTTCAGCAAAGAACGAAAGGCCGCGCTGTCGCCTTTAAACACATTGAAATCAACCGCTGTGCCGATGCCGTTGACCCTGCCGGTTTCGCTGTGTTGCCAGAAGATCCAGGGATGGTTGGTCCTGGGTTTTTCTTTCGCGAAGTAATGCGCCACCCAAAGCGGGTAATCCCCGAATCGGTCAGCCAGGTAAGTCTCATAAAAGTCCACATTGCTGTAAAGGATGGGCTTCATGCCGTACCTTCTTTCCACGGCCTGCAGCCAGTCATGCACACGTTGTTGCAAAGTGGTTTTGTCTGTCCCATAGGTTTGTTCCACATCGAGCACGGGCGGCAGGTCGCCTTTTTCGAGCCGCACTGTTTCCATAAAATTTTCAGCCTGTGCTTTCCCGCTTTTACTCGCGATGAAAAAATGGTAAGCGCCCCTGCTGATGCCGGCGCGTTTCGCATGCAGCCAGTTCCTCCTGAATTGCTCATCCACCCTGCCCAGGCCTTCCGTAGCTTTCATGATGGCAAAGCCGATTTTGACTTTACCATATTCCATCTTTTTCACTTCCTGCCAGCCAATGGTTTTCTGGTGCTTGCTGACATCAATGCCATGTATGCTGTAATTCACGGGGATGTCGATGCCAAAAGCCGGGTAATGCACAAAGCTCGGCTTGTAATACCAGTTGCTGATCCAATAGGCCAGTAAAGCCATGAGCAGCAAGGGGATAACGATAAGGGATACACGAAAAATTCGGCGCTTGGTTTTTTTCGACATACGGGGTACCTGCGGGGCCGGCTAAAGATCATAATTTTTTTGGGATGGGCAATATGCGCAGTGTTAAAACCGTTATAAGCCTTAGTTTTTAACCGTATGCCGTTGCTTATCTGACAGGCAAATGACCCATCATTTGACGTGAAACCTATGAAAGCATTCATCACCGTGATTTGGCTGGCGGGATGGTCCCTGGCAGCAGGGGCGCATCCGGCCACCAAGCCGGGAGACACATCCCGGAAAGCGTCATCCTTACAGGTGGATATCCGCGACATGCCCATGGTATTGGCCCGGCCGGCCAATGTATTGTTTCCAGCCCGTTTGGCGGGACATGAAGCGGAAGCGATGGATTATGTGCGCCGCTTCGCGGAACAACGCCGTGAATACCTGATCCGCACCTACAAAAAAGGCAAGCAGTACTTCCCTAAAGTGTTGAAAGTTTTTAAGAAGTACCAGGTGCCCGAAGAGTTCAGGGTATTGCTGGCCCTTGAAAGCGGGTTCAATGCCAAAGCCATATCATCGGCGGGCGCGGTGGGCTACTGGCAAATCATGGATGAAGTGGCTAAGGAGTATGGCATGTCCATCACGGAAAAGCAAAGAAATCAAAAAGCTGTAACCAAAAAAGGCAGGAAAGGAAATTATAAGAAGTCTGTCAGGGAAACCCTTCAACCTGTTCCGGCAAAACCTGTTGTTGACGACCGCACCCATTTTTTGAAATCCACGCAGGTGGCCGCGCGTTATATCAGGGACCGTATGCGGAACCTTGAAGATGATTGGCTGTTGATTGCCGCCAGTTATAACTGCGGGGTGGGCAATGTATGGCAGGCCATGCAAAAGTCTGGCAAGGTGAACCCAACGTTTTGGGACATACGCGACCGTTTGCCTGCTGAGACTCAGGCTTATGTCATGAACTTTATCGCACTTAATGTGATCTTTCATAATTACGACAATTTCGTCAGGAACCAGGTTTGCTGGGAAGACGAGTATTGCATAGATGATACCGGCATGGCGAAAGAGCCAAAGCCAGTCATCAGTGAAACATCCCTGGCTTTAGCCTTTGTCAGGTAAACGGGTTGATTGCCCGTGGCGCAGATACCATATTTTTGCGGTATGCCCCGGATCAATGTGCAGGATACCCTCAATTTAACCCGCAAGCTCACGTTCGCCCGAGCCTGGAATGGACTGAAAGTGCTGTCGAGTTATTACTTCAGCAGGATCAGCGGCCGCCCGGTACAATGGGGCTTGCCCGTTTCCATTTCATTTGAGCCAACCACATCCTGCAACCTGCGTTGCCCCGAATGCCCCAGCGGGCTCAGGGCTTTTACCAGGCCGACGGGCATGCTGCAAACGGATTTTTTCCGGCAAACCATCGACGATATCCATTCGCATCTTCTCTACCTCATTTTTTATTTCCAGGGTGAGCCATACCTGAACCCGGAGTTCCTCGACATGGTGCGTTACGCGGCTTCAAAAAAAATTTATACGGCTACATCCACCAACGCGCACTACCTAACGGAAACGGCTGCACGAAAAACAGTTGAAAGCGGTTTAGACAGGCTCATCATATCCATTGATGGCACCACGCAGGATGTGTACCAGCAATACCGCGTGGGCGGGAAGCTGGATAAAGTGATAGAGGGCACAAAAAACATCGTCAAGTGGAAGAATGAATTGAAAAGCAAAACACCATTTATTGTTTTCCAGTTTTTGGTGGTGAAACCAAATGAGCACCAGGTGGATGATGTGAAACGCCTGGCGAAAGAACTGGGTGTAGACGATGTATGGTTTAAGTCGGCCCAGGTGTACGATTATGAGCATGACCCCAACCAACTGATCCCTGGCATTGACCGGTACAGCCGGTACAAGCGGCTGCCCGATGGCAGGTACGCGCCCAAAAACAAACTCGCCAACCATTGCTGGAAGCTCTGGCATGCGAATGTGATCACCTGGGACGGGTTGGTGGTGCCCTGTTGTTTCGATAAAGACGCCAGCCATCCCCTGGGGAACCTGCGCCAGCAGCCTTTCCGTAAAGTATGGTCAAGCCCCGAATACAAAGCTTTTCGGGCCAAACTGATGAAAAGCCGCCAGAATATAGATATTTGCTCCAATTGCAGCGAGGGGCTTTCCGTCTGGCGCTGAGAAATCCAAATGAAAGTATATGCCAACGTTTAACGACCGCCTGCGCCAGATCATTTTACTGGCGCTGATTATCCTCATTGGTATTTTATTGTTCAGGGAGATGTACGCGTTCCTGCCCGGTCTACTTGGCGCCGTAACGTTGTACATCCTCAGCAGGGCCAGTTATTTTCAACTGACCATGGTGCGTAAATGGAAGAAGGGTCCGACAGCTTTGTTGTTCATCTTTGCATTTTTATTGCTGATTGCCATACCTATTGGTTTTGTGGTGATGATGATTTCGCCCAAGATCAACCAGATTGTACATAATCCCGAGCCGATTGTGCAGGTGCTGAAGGATTTATCGCACCGGATTGAAGACGCCAGCGGCGTTAAAATTGCCACACCTGAAAACATTACTGAATTTTCGAAGAAGATTACATCGATTGTGCCTTCTTTATTAAACAGCACTGCATCGATCCTTACGAATATCATCATGCTATTCTTCCTGTTTTATTACCTGTTGTACAACGGTCGCGATATAGAAAAATCCTTGGGCAGGATGATCCCTTTGAAACCTAAGAACATCAATCAACTGGCCAGTGAAACCAAGATGATGATCCGGGCCAACGCGTTGGGCATACCGCTGATCAGCATGATACAGGGTGTGTTTGCGGCTATTGGTTATTGGATTTTCGGCGTCAGTGATTGGGGTATGTGGGGCGTCATCACCGGCATATTTGCATTTTTCCCGGTGGTGGGCACCATGATCATCTGGGTACCCCTGGTGATATCATTGTACGCCACAGGAGCGCTATGGCCATCCGTAGGCCTTGGCCTGTATAGCCTGTTGGTGACGGGCAACGTTGATTACCTGGCCAGGATGAGCCTGATGAAGCGGATGGGGGATGTGCACCCGGTGGTGACTGTTCTCGGTGTGATTGTGGGGTTAGGTTTGTTCGGTTTTATGGGGCTTGTATTCGGGCCGTTGCTTTTCAGTTATTTTATTATTCTCGTTAAAATTTACTTTAATGAGTTCGGGGATGAAGAGGAAGAGGCCGCGCTGACGTAACTTTGTACCATCATTTCAGCATGGGTATTGAACAAGACATATCACAAACCAGGTTCCGCAATGAACACCACAAGGCTGTGGTCAACTTTATTTACACGTATAACTGGTTGAATGAGCGCCTGAAGGTTTTCTTTGAGGCCGAGGGCATCACCGGGCAGCAGTTTAACATCCTGCGCATCCTGCGTGGGGCCGGCAAGCCCATATCCACCCTGCAAATCAGGCAGCGTATGCTCGACCGGATGAGCGATACGAGCCGGATTGTTGACAGGATGGTTATAAAAGGACTTGTTAAAAAAGAGACCTGCGAGACAGATAAAAGGCTGGTAGATGTGTCGATTACAGAAAAAGGAAGGAAATTGCTGGAGAAATTTGATCTGCGCCAGGATGAGCTGGATGCCGTATTCAGCCGGCTGGATGCGGATGAAGTGGCGAAGTTGAATGCAATGCTGGATAAAATCCGATCTGTTCCATGAAACAAAACTGGTTACACCTCTGTACAATCATAAGTCTACTACTCACCGGAACCGCTGTCAGCGCCCAACCCCTGGCCACAGACATTTCGCCGGTAAAGGAAGAAATGCGCGCCGTATGGATCGCGACGGTTGATAATATCGACTGGCCCGAGAAGCCCACGGTAAACAGCGAAGAGCAAAAAGCCTCCTTTATCCGCCTGCTGGACATGCACAAACGCAATGGCATGAATGCCGTGTTCATGCAGATCCGTCCCGCCTCGGATGCCATGTACCCATCGCCGTTTGAGCCCTGGAGCCAATGGCTGACGGGGCGCCAGGGGCAACCCCCCGTACCTTATTACGACCCGCTCGAATTCATGATAACGGAAACGCATAAACGCGGAATGGAATTTCACGCGTGGATGAACCCTTACCGTGCCGTGTTTAATATCCACCGTTCTTCCATCGCCCTGAACCATATCACGAGGTTGCACCCGCAATGGTTTGTGACTTACGGCGACAAAAAATATTTCGATCCCGGGAACCCGGAAGCGCAGGATTTTGTGACGCAGGTGGTGCGCGATGTAGTGAGCCGGTATAGTGTGGATGCGATCCATTTCGATGATTATTTTTACCCTTATCCCATACCGGGCAAAGAATTTCCTGATCATCAGTCGTTCCGTAAATACGGAAAGGGGATGAAGCGCGACGACTGGCGCAGGAGCAATACCGATTCGATCATCCATAAATTATACCGGGCAATCAAGGCCGAAAACCCGGAATGCCAGTTTGGGATCAGTCCGTTTGGCGTATGGCGCAATGTTGATAAAGACCCCAATGGAAGTCGTACCAAGGCCGGCCCCACCAACTACGATGTATTGTACGCGGATATATTATTGTGGTTGAAAAAAGGTTGGATCGATTATGTAACGCCGCAGTTGTATTGGGAGATTGGTCACCCGCTGGCGGATTATGAAGTGCTGGTTGATTGGTGGAGCCGCAATACCTATGGTAAGAACTGTTATATCGGGCTTGCCATGTACCGTGCGGGCAGCAACGCGGCCTGGAAGGATAAATCACAGTTGCCAAGGCAGATTGAGCAGATCCGCAAAACCCCTGGATTGCAGGGCATGGCGTTTTTCAGCAGTAAATCATTTGAAAAAAACCTGAATGGCTGGAGCGATAGCCTCCGTCTGAATTATTTCAAGACACCGGCACCCACGCCCAAAGTGAAATAAGGTCGTTTTCAGCGGTCATCTTCCCATATTTTAACACGGAATTGTGCCTGAAAAAAGGAGAAAAAGCGTCCTTTGCCACAAAAACCGTGCAAATTTTCCTGTTTTCCCGATTTTGATGAAAAAAAGAAAGGCAAACATGTAATTTTACATGGTCAGGAGGCAATAAAAACCAGTAAAAACAGGGCATTCATCCTATGGCAATGCATCAGGGCTTACAGCAAAAATTGCTGCAAAAATTATCGCCCCAGCAGATTCAGCTCATGAAACTGCTGCAGGTGCCTACTGCCCAACTGGAAGAAAGGATCAAGGAAGAAATTGAGGAAAACCCGGCGCTTGAACAAGGGGATGAAGACTATTCCGACGAATTTGAACCGGTGGATGAATTTAGTACTCCTGAATCCGATGAAAGCGAACCGGATGGCAGCGAGGAGGATTACGAGCAGATTGATATCAGTGAATATGTGCAGGATGGCGACGATGAAGTGGGCGATTATCGGCTCAGGGACGATAATTACCCGGAACTCGACGATAAGCGCGTGATACCGCATAAAGTGGAAACCAGTTTTATTGAACTGATGATGCAGCAATTAGGCATGCAAAACCTCTCGGAGGAAGACCACCGGATCGCGGAGCAAATTATTGGCAGCCTCGATGACGATGGTTACCTGCGCAGGGATACTACGGCGATTGTAGACGACCTGGCTTTCCGGCAAAACCTTGAAGTGCCTGAAGCGAGGGTGGAAGAACTCGTATCCATGATCCAGCAGTTTGACCCGGCGGGGGTAGCCGCCCGCAACCTGCAGGAATGTTTGCTCCTGCAACTCAGGCGCAAAGCCGATGAAAGCCCTTCCGTTATACTGGCCATCAGGGTACTGGAGAAGTACTTTGATGAGTTCACCAAAAAACATTACGAAAAAATACAGCGCGGCCTCGACCTGAATGACGAACAATTGCGTGAAGTCATCAACCAGATCATACGCCTCAACCCCAAGCCCGGCGGATATGTGGAAGGCAATAACCAGGCCGAGCAATATGTAATACCCGACTTTTTTATTGTGAACAATAACGGCCGGCTTGAATTATCCCTCAACAGCAAGAACGCGCCCGATCTCCGCATCAGCGAAGGCTACAGGGATATGCTGAAGGATTACGAAAAAGGATCGAAGAAAGATAAGCGACAGAAAGAAGCCGTTTTATTTATTAAGCAGAAAATTGATTCCGCGAAATGGTTCATTGATGCCATCCGGCAAAGGCAGGAAACCCTGATGAATACCATGGAATCCATCATGCATTACCAGTATGAGTTTTTCCTCACTGGAGATGAAACGGAACTGAAGCCGATGATCCTGAAAGATATAGCCGAACGCACCGGACTGGATATCTCCACTGTGAGCCGTGTGGCCAACAGCAAATTTGTACAAACGGAATTCGGCACATACCGATTGAAGTTTTTCTTCAGCGAGAGCCTGCAAACCGAAAGCGGGGAAGAAGTGAGTACCCGTGAAGTCAAGAAAATTTTATCTGATTTAATTGAAGAGGAAAGCAAGAAGCAGCCATACAGCGATGAAAGGCTGACCGAACTTCTCCAGGAAAAAGGATATAATATCGCGCGCCGTACCGTGGCCAAATACCGCGAACAATTAAACATACCCGTGGCCAGGTTGCGCAAGATCCTTTAGAACCCTTTACCTTCGCATGGATGACGGACACTGTGTACATATCGGATAAGCCTTCCCGTGAGGAACATGACCAGCCGGCATTGTATCCAATATGGGTCAGGTTGGCGGCGAAATGCTTCTCGTACATATTCCACCCCTTGTTTATTCCGGTGTATGTGGCCATCTTTTTATTGTACATACACCCATCCGCATTTTCCGGTTTCGGCGATGGGGAACGCAGGCAAACGCTGCTCATCATTATACTGAACCTGGTTTTCTTTCCCTTAATCACCGTATTGTTGCTGAAAGCCCTTGGCTTTATTGAATCCATATACCTGCGCGGGCAAAAAGACAGGATCATTCCCTATATCGCCGCAGGCATATTTTATTTCTGGGCTTTCACAGTGTTCCGCCAGCAGCCTCATTACCCCATGGCATTGACTTCTTTTGTGCTGGGCGCTTTTTTAGCAGCTTCCCTCGCCCTGATCCTGAATATCTATATGAAAGTGAGCATGCACGCGATAGGCCTCGGCGGGATGGTGGGCCTGCTGCTGATCCTGGCCTGGACAAACAACATGATGATGACCTGGCCGCTGGCACTGGCTTTGCTGATTTCCGGTTTCGTGTGTACGTCAAGGTTAGTGATGGGCGCGCACCTGCCTAAAGACATTTACATTGGATTTCTCTCCGCCATCGCCATGCAGTTCATCGCGTACGCGTACATCTCTCCTTAAAAAAATGAAGAAGCCCCGTCCAATACCGGGGCTCCTTGTTGTCCTGTAGTGCCTAACAAAAAATCGTGCTGACATTGCTGTCAATCTATATCGTCTGAACCTTTGTCCGGTATGTAAAAGGGAATGCCGCGTTGGGCAAGGTAGGACTGGGGTTTCATAGGTTTCTTTTGGATGGCCTGATCAATCAGGTTGATATATAAGCGTTTAGAGGCCGGTTTTATTGTTTATACCCGCCTGGGAATTCGAAAATATTTTATTGTGCCTGGCCAAAAAAATTCCCACATTGCCGATGGGCAATGGTACAAACAGGATGCAGTGCAGTAAAATCAGGGGTTGATGATGATGGTGCCGCGCAGCAAGGGGTCTTCGAGGCAGCGGTAACCGAATGTGCCGGTGGTATCTTTTTTATAAAAGAATGAGGCGCCCGGGGCGATGGGCCCGGTGAGTATGGTGGTACTGTCGTCGGATACCACGGATTTTACGGAAGCTGACTGGTTAAGAAAGGTAATGGAATTGCCAACGGCAATAGTAAGTACGGAAGGGATGATCGCAGTATCGCGGATGGTTACATACCTGGTAGGTAATTGTCCGCCCTGTGCCGGGTTACTGGGGTTTGATTTTTCACAGGCTGTAAAAAATGTCAGTGCCGTTAGCAGGGTACAGAGTATCCCTTTGGAGGCGGAAAAACGCGTGATCATGCCGCCAAATTACAAAAAAATCCGCTTTTAGCCTGATTTACAGTGATCAACGGGGGGCGTGAACAAAATTTTGAGTGGGGCCACCCGGCCCTCGCGATCCCCTTCGTACCTTTGCAGCATGTATAAGTACCTCGATGAGTTGAATGAGCCGCAAAAGAAAGCGGTATTGCATAAAGACGGTCCAATTATGATTATTGCGGGTGCGGGAAGCGGAAAAACCAAGGTCCTCACCACGCGCATCGCGCACCTGATGGGCGCACACCAGGTAGATCCCTTTAACATCCTCGCCCTGACCTTCACCAACAAAGCGGCTGCTGAAATGAAGGAACGCATTGAGCGTGTATTGGGTAATGCCGAAGCCAGGAACCTGTATATCGGCACATTTCACAGTGTATTCGCGCGCATCCTACGTTCCGAAGCCACCAAATTGGGTTATCCATCCAATTTCACCATTTATGATACCGATGATGCCAAAAGTGTGGTGAAGGCCGTTATCCAGGAGATGAACCTCGATGATAAGCAGTATAAGCCCAATGTGGTGTACAACCGCATATCATCTGCCAAGAACAGTCTTGTGGGCCCTGATGAATATGCCAACGACTGGATGCTGCAGCAGGAAGACAGCCGATCAAACAGGCCCATGCTGGGCGCGATTTACCAGGCATACGTCAAGCGTTGTTTTAAAAACGGCGCGATGGATTTCGATGACCTGTTGCTGAACATGTATAAACTGCTCAAGCAATTCCCGGACGCGTTGATTAAGTATCAACGGAAGTTCAGGTACATCCTGATTGATGAGTACCAGGATACCAACCCGGCGCAGTATGAAATCATCAAACTCCTGGGCGCCATGCACGAAAACGTATGTGTGGTGGGCGACGACGCGCAAAGCATCTACAGCTTCAGGGGCGCGACCATTGAAAACATCCTCCAGTTTCAAAAGGATTATGATGAAGTGGAAGTGGTGAAACTGGAACAGAATTACCGCAGCACCAAAAACATCATCCATGTGGCCAATGAGATCATTGGCAATAATAAGGGGCAGATTGAGAAGCGGTTGTTTACCGACAATATGGAGGGCGACAAGATCAGGCTGGTGCGCACCATGACCGATAATGATGAAGGAAAGATGGTGGCAGACAGCATCCAGGAACTCAAGCTGCGCGAGCATTTCCGCAACCGCGATTTCGCGATATTGTACCGCACCAACGCGCAGAGCCGGAGTTTTGAGGAATCGCTCCGGAGGATGGGCATCGCGTACCGTATTTACGGGGGCATCAGTTTCTACCAGCGCAAGGAAGTCAAGGATTTCCTGGCATATCTCCGCCTCGTGGTCAATCCAAAGGAAGAGGAATCGCTGAAGCGCATCATCAATTACCCGGTGCGGGGTATTGGAAAAACAACGATGGAGAAAGTGATCATGCTGGCCAACAACCAGGGCATCAGTGCCTGGGATGTGCTGTCGAACGCGGCCATCTATGGTTTCAAGAGCAACACACTGGAATGCATAGACGCTTTTGTGACGATGATGAATATGTTCCGCAGCGAACTGGAACGCAAGAACGCGTATGACCTGGCGATGATTGTGGGAAAGAATACAGGAATAGTAAAAGAGCTCTTCAACGATAAAACCACGGAAGGCCTTGCGCGGTATGAGAACGTGCAGGAATTGCTGAACTCCATCAAGGAATTCACCGAAACGCCGATGAATGAAGAAGATGGCGAAGTGGGCGAGAAAGACCTTGGCGCTTACCTGCAACAGATCACGTTGCTTACGGATGCGGATGATGACCAGGAAGATGCCGACTCGGTGAAGCTGATGACCATTCACGCCGCCAAGGGGCTGGAGTTCCCGGTGGTGTTTGTAGGCGGACTGGAGGAAACGCTGTTCCCGAACGCGATGAGCATCAATTCGCGAGAGGAACTGGAAGAAGAGCGCAGGTTGTTTTATGTGGCTGTAACCCGCGCTAAAGCAAAATTGTATTTGAGTTATGCCAATGCCCGGTACCGTTTCGGGCAATTGCAGCAAAATGACCCCAGCAGGTTTTTGGAAGAGATACCGGAAAATTTCCTGGATAAAAGTTACGCGGGCAGTACGTCGAGGAACAACGCGTCGAGCGGAAGGGGCATGGGAACTGCATTTGAAAGGATGCACCGCGGATTTCCATCCCCCGGCAACCGCCAACCTGAAAGAGAAGCTGCATCAAAGCCTACCTATGTGAGCAGCCAGCCTGCTCGTGTAGCGCTTAAGGAGCATGTGCCATCCCCCGATTTTGTGGCCAGTGATACGCGCGACTTGCAGGCCGGTCAACGTGTGGAGCACCAGAAGTTTGGGTTCGGGGAAATAAAGAAGCTGGAAGGCGCTTCGCATAATCCCATCGCCACTATCCAGTTTGATTTGAACGGGGAAAAGAAGATCATGCTCAATTACGCCAAACTCAGGATTGTGGAGTGACGCGCAAGCGGGATGACGGATGGTCAGTGTTTCGCGTAATACATAAACCGGCCTTTCTCACCGAAAATAAACTCGCGGCCATCGGCCTTGTAAGTCATGAACACCCAATTGTGTTTATCGGTTTCGAGGGTCATATTGCCGTTGCTGAAAATAAAAGTGCAGGTAGCCGTTTCCGTTATGTCGTTTGAGAAGAACGCGATTTCACCGCTGGCCTTGTTGCCTGAAATGATTTCCCTGATTTCAAAGGATTTGATCAGCATCCTGGCTTCATCCCGGATACCCGCCTCGGCCTGGCGCCTGTAGATCAGCCATTTCCCCATCAGTTGCTCAATATTGATGGCTACGGGTTCACCGATGGCTTCAGTCTGCACCGGTGTTTTACCAACCGTTTCGTGGTAGAAGATTTCTTTTTTCTGCAAGACCCGCAAAAACTCCCCGTCATCCAGGATCAGTTTTTCTTTGTCGAGGTATTTGATTTCAAAAATATCAGCCGCTATGCTGAGCATGTTATCCGGTTCGAGTTGGGCTTCTCCAATTAACCCGATGCGCATGCTGGTGGCGTCGCGCACTTCGCCTTTTTTCCCATCTATGCGGATCAGCAGGCTGTCGGTGAATGCCAGTGCGCTGCTGTTATCCTGCGGGGAACGGCGGATTTCCTGCCATCTGCCCTTCAGTTGATCGAGTTGGTAATTGGATTGTTTAGCGGATTTTTTCCGGCCCACATCCATTGGCTCCACGCCTTTGCGTTTAACGCGCTGCGCCCATGCGTCAGGAAACAAGAGTAAACAGGTAAGCAGTATCAGAAAAGAACGGATCATTAGGGTTGTTTTGTTAAAAGTATGATTTTTTACCATTTGAACAGGCCCGGATTTTGGGTTGCCGGGGTTTCGAGATCAGAAAAAAAGGGCTATTTACGGGTATTAAGCAAGTATGTACAGATTTCTTTAACCAGATAAGGGTTAATTTTGTTATATTATAAATTCAGAGCGTATGATAAAGACAGGAAACCCGGTGATCAGCATTTACACAGAGATGACGCCCAACCCGGAGACGATGAAATTTGTGGCGAACAAGTTGTTATATCCCGGCAAGAGCATTGATTTCCCGGATGAAGCGAGCGCCAAGCCATCGCCGCTGGCACAGGAACTGTTCAGCTTTCCGTTTATTAAGTCGGTGTTTATTGCCAGCAATTTTGTGACACTTACCAAAACGAGCGACACAGAAGACTGGCTGGATGTGATACCAACCATCAAACAGTTTTTAAAAGAATATCTGGAAGAAGGCAAGCCCGTAATAAATGAAGATGAAGTAGCGGTAATGAAGCAGGAGAGCAGCAACCAGGTGAGCGCGGATGACGATGATGTGGTAAAGCGGATCAAAGAATTACTTGAAAATTATGTGAAGCCCGCAGTTGAAATGGACGGCGGCGCCATTCAGTTTAAAAGCTATGAAGACGGTAAGGTAAACCTCATGCTGCAGGGTTCCTGCTCAGGATGCCCCTCGTCGATGATCACCCTGAAAGCGGGTATTGAAGGGATGATGAAGCGCATGATCCCCGAAGTGAAGGAAGTGGTAGCTGAAGCGGAATAATTTTTTCAGAATAGTTACTATGAAGCGTCCCTTATAAAGGGGCGCTTTTTATTTCGCTCAAGTCAAGATCATATTTATCCTATTTTCGGGCTTATGGACTGGCAAGCATATGTCAACGCATTTATGGATGGGCTGCAGGCGGCAAGCTGGTACGAATGGCTTGCGGTGGCCGCGGGCATTATCAGTGTTTGGTTCAGCAGGAAGGAAAACATTTGGGTGTATCCCACCGGTTTGATCAATACGGTTATTTACGTGTATATCAGCGCCAGGGCCAATTTGCCGGGAGAAGCCAGTGTGAACCTGTATTATACCATTATGAGCGTCTATGGATGGTGGTTATGGAGCAGGAAAGACCAGATGAACCGGGTGGTCCTGCATGTTACAAAATCGACGGAACGCGAGTGGGGGCAGCAGCTTGTTTTTTTTGTAAGCTGTTACATAGTCATATTTACCGCACTGGTATGGCTCCGGAAAAATTTTGCGCCCGATGCCATCCCCTGGGCCGACGCGTTAGCCAGCGCATCCGCGTACACCGGCATGTGGCTGATGGCGAGGAAGAAAGTGGAGAGCTGGTATTGGTGGATCATCACCAACGTCGCCAGCATCCCATTGTATTTTATAAAAGGATATATGGTGACCAGCGTGTATTATTTTATTTTGCTGATTATGGCCATATCCGGACTTGTTTCCTGGATGGCCTTAAGCCGCAAGCGTGAAACAAATTAATCGCATCAATCATGGATAAACCAAGCACATATTGCAGGGCCATTCCCCTGATGAAGGAGCCCGAGCAAAGCCTGCACCGCAACTATCATGACCATCATTATGGGTTCCCCATTGAGGATGACCAGGAATTGTTTGAAAGGCTTATCCTGGAAATCAACCAGGCCGGGCTGAGCTGGACGACGATCCTGAAAAAGCAGGAGCATTTCCGAAAAGCCTACCATGGGTTTATCATCAAAAAAGTGGCGGCATATGCTGAGCGCGATGTGGAACGGCTGATGCAGGATGCGGGCATCATCCGGAACAAACTGAAAATTTTAGCGGCCATACATAATGCACAAGTCATCCTGAAATTGCAAAAGGAATATGGTTCATTTAAACGATGGCTCGATCATCATCATCCATTGGATAAGCCAGGCTGGGTAAAATTATTTAAGCAGCATTTCAGGTTTACCGGCGGTGAAATCGTGAATGAGTTTTTAATGAGTACCGGCTATTTGCCCGGCGCCCATGAAGAGAGTTGCCCTGTACATAAGAAGATCAGCAAGCTATCGCCCGCATGGAAAAAATAAACCCACATATCAGGAGTGTGGTTGTGCTGGGCCCGGAATCGACGGGGAAGAGCACTTTGTGCCGCGAACTGGCGCTTGCCTATCAAACCCGGTGGGTGCCGGAATACGCACGGGAATACCTGGAAAAGTCGGGGCCGGGCTATAAGGAAGCTGATCTGTGGCAGATTGCGGAGGGGCAGATCAGGCTGGAGCGTGAAGCGTTGCAGGCGATGCGGGATATCGTGTATCCTTTACCGTTATTTATTGATACAAATTTGTATGTCATAAAAGTCTGGAGTGAATATGTGTTTCAGGCCTGTGACAACAGGATACTGAACCACCTGGCCATGCCGCAGGCTGATTTGTATTTGCTCTGCGATACCGACCTGCCCTGGGAAGCGGACCCTTTAAGGGAATTGCCCGATCCCAATGAGCGAAAAAGGATATTTCATTACTACCTCGATGCTATGCTGCATCAGCCCGTACCCTGGGCATTGGTTCATGGGCCTGCTGAGGAAAGGCTGGTTAAGGCCATGGAAGCGGTTGACCGGTTGTTGGTTTGATAACGGTTCGGGGGTTAGGGGCTATGACTGAATTATTACTGAAAAGTTTAGTGTACCTTAGGATGGCACATCTTAATGATCAAACTCCAAAACAGCCTGGTGTATGACCCTTTCTGCAAGCACAGGCAACCGGGCATCTAAACATGAACTGAATGATTACCATCGACAATTATTTAGAGAGTCATTATATACACCGAAGCAACTGGCTGAGGGCGGCGGTTTTGGGCGCCAATGACGGCATCATTTCCATATCCAGTTTGGCCATTGGTGTGGCCACGGCCAGTACCAGCAGGGATCCCATTTTATTGGCAACCGTAGCCGGGTTGGTGGCCGGCGCTTTGTCGATGGCGGCGGGCGAGTATGTGTCTGTTAGTTCCCAAACAGATATTGAGCATGCCGACATTGAGCGGGAGAAGCAGGAGCTTACGGCTATGCCGGAGGTGGAAATGAAAATCCTGGCGGAGATATATGAGAAGAGAGGATTGAAAAAAGAAACCGCCATGCAGGTAGCCAGAGAGCTTACCGAGGCCGATGCCCTGGGGGCACATATCCGGGATGAATTAGGTATCAACGAAATCAGCCAGGCAAAACCAATCCAGGCTGCTTTTGCTTCGGGAGCCGCATTCACCGCCGGTGGCTTGTTACCATTGGCAGTAACCTTGTTCGCGCCGGTGCATAATATGGAGTATTACCTCTATGGCTTTACCATTTTGTCGCTCATCATCCTTGGAGCGGTGTCGGCCAAAACAGGAGGTTCCAGCATTGCCAAATCAGTGCTCCGTATTGTGATCTGGGGCAGCATAGCCATGGTCTTGTCTGCCGTTGTTGGGTATCTTTTTGGTGTGCAAGTGTAATTTGAAAATGCCTACCCTAAATTCCGACAATTAATTATTTCCAAAACCTACCAAGACCGGGTTCAGGTGTCGTTATACTTTTAATTCAGGAATTTTCCTATAAAAGAAAAATATTTATTGTTTATCAATAAATATTTATTATTTTTGTTCCTGTATTAAACGTATCAGCGTATGTCAAAAAGGAACGATTTTATCTGGAAATCCATACAACTCGTCTGTTGGATCATATTTGCAGGGTATTGTGTGCAAACAGGGGCATTAATTTTTAATTATATCTATAGCCTCTTTAAGCCCATTGCAACCCAAAACCTTCATCTCGGGCTTGACCTTTCGGAATTGTACCACCGCAGCAAAGCCCTGTATGCTTTCCTGTTCATTGTGATTATTGCCGTTTCCGCAGTTAAGGGCTACCTGTTTTATTTGGTGATTAAGGTTTTTAAAACACTAAACCTGGTGAAACCTTTTAGTGAGGATGTATCTGTATTTATATCAAGGATTACATATTGTGCATGTATGATCGGGCTGATCAGCTTGGCGGCCCATCAATTCACTAAGAAGTTGATCGAAAAGGGTATTGATGTTTCGGTGGTTGACAGGTATTGGAACGACTGGGGCGCTTACCTGATGATGTCGGCCATTTTATTTGTCATTAGCCTGATTTTTAAGAAGGGAATAGCATTGCAACACGAAAATGATTTAACCATATAACCTATGCCGATCGTTGTACAACTGGATGTGATGATGGCAAAGCGAAAAATGTCGCTGAACGAGCTGTCGCAAAAAGTAGACCTCACGCTTTCCAACCTGTCTATTTTAAAAACCGGCAAGGCCAAAGCCATCCGCTTCAGTACCCTCGAAGCCATTTGCAAAGCCCTGCAATGCCAGCCTGGCGATATCCTCGAATATGTGGATGGAGATAATGGGGAAACCAATGATTAATGCGTGCCAGTCAACTGAAATTACTTTTATCAAATAATCTTTAACCCAACCACTTCATTCAGCCATGAAAAAAAATCTTCTCATTGTTGTATTCTCTTTACTCGCGTTTTGTGGCAATGCACAAACAAATGAGCAAATCCTTATCGGGAAAAAGGAAACCATCTATTCTAAAATATTACAGGAGAACAGAAAGGTTTGGATGTCTGCCCCGGGCAATACTTCCACATTCAGCGATCCGCAAAAAATTATACCTGTGCTCTATGTATTGGATGGAGATGCACATTTTTATTCGACGGTGGGTATTGTGCAACAATTGAGCCAGGCAAATGGCAATGGCATACTGCCTGAAATGCTGGTGGTGGGTATTGAGAACAGCAACAGGCTGCGCGACCTGTCACCTTCTGCCGACCCGGCCAACAGAAACCCTTTCCTGGATTTTATCTCAACGGAACTCATGCCTTATGTGGAACGTAATTATAAAGCGGCGCCTTATAAGATACTCATTGGTCATTCGTTAGGGGGGCTTACCGCGATTGATATACTCTGTCATTACCCGGATATGTTCAATGCTTATATAGCCATTGACCCAAGTATGTGGTATAACCAGGAGAAACACCTTAAAAGCGCCATGGCCAAATTACCCGGGCTGAAACTAAATGGTAAGGGTTTGTATATGGCTACCGCCAACACGATGCCTGTTGGGATGACCCTGGCAAAACTCAAAACAGACCGTTCCGAGGAAACCCGGCACATCCGTTCCATTTTAGCATTTGATAAATTCCTGAAAGGGCATACTAACGGTATGCATTATGCGCAGAAATTCTATGAACAGGAAACGCATAATTCCCTGCCGATGCTGGCCACTTACGATGGGCTCAGGCATATCTTTCATTATTATCCCTTCAAAGCCTCCGAAAAAGATTTCGCAGATTCCACCGCGCTCATTGCCACGCGGTTAAAGGCTCATTATACAAGGATTTCAAGGGAATTGGGTTATGCGAATGCGGCGCCGGAGTTTTTTGTTCAGTACCTCGGGCAGGATGCCTTATCCAAAAAGCATCTCAAAAAAGCGGGCGCATTGTTCTTGCTTAATGTGGAGAGTTATCCGAACAGCAGCAGCGTGTATAGTGACTATGCCGACTATTTCCTGGCAACCGGGGATACCAGCCAGGCGCTCGCGCAATATAAAAAGTCGTTGCAATTGAAGCCTGACGCGTCAACCCAACGAAAACTGGACGCGCTCAACCGGAAAAATAATGTCATCCTCAATACTGAGCAACTGCAAAAGTATGCAGGCAATTACCTGCTGGAAGCATTCAATTTGATGATGCAGTTGACAATCAGGGATGGTAAATTGTGGGCCATTGTACCCGGACAGGCCGACAGTGAATTGGTGCCGCTGTCTGAACATGTGTTTACTGTGAGGGGAAAGGAAAGTTATGAGATTAGTTTTGAGATGAAGGGAGATGAGCCGGTGAAGTTTACATCGGTGCAACCGAATGGAACATTTGTTGCATTGTATAGAGGAAAGTAATGTTGATGTGTTTATTCGGCGGAATGAACCGGAAGTTGGTTACCTGAGCAATTCCTGAATATCAGGATCTCCTGAGAGGTTGTTCATCTGCCGCAATAGAATGGCGGAACGGGTTGAGACATAACGGCTCAGTGGTTTTACCGTGTACTTTTTCGGGTTGGGTAAACAGGCCGCGATCATGGCGGCTTCCTGCCTGCTGAGGTTTTTTGCGTCTTTATTGAAATAGGCACGAGCGGCGGCCTGTACACCGTAAATGCCCGGCCCCATTTCGGCTACATTCAGGTAGGTCTCCAGGATGCGCTCTTTGCCCCATACCTGCTCAATCATAAAGGTGAAATAAACTTCCATCCCTTTCCTAAAATATCCTCCCTTTTGCCACAAAAAAACATTCTTCGCTGTTTGTTGGCTGATGGTACTCGCGCCCCGCACTTTGTTCGGGTACTTCTGGTTGTACTTCATCGCTTTTTTGATACTCTTGATATCAAAACCATTATGGTCGGGGAATAACTGGTCTTCGCCCGCCATTACCGCCAGTTTGATGTTCGGGCCCATTGCTTCGAAATCAATATAGTCCCTTTTCAAGCCTTCGCCGGAAAATACGCTAACGGTTTGCGTGATGGTGATGGGAGGGTTTACCCATTTGCAAAGAATGATGTAGACAAACTGCCCGATGAAGAGCCAGAGAAATAATCTTTTTAGAAATTTCCAAACCGATGTGGTACTGATCGCCATATAGTCATATAACGGTTAAGGTTGTACGCTGCTCACCTTCATGTATTCCAGGCTATACCCTTTTTTGCCAATCACAAACCCCTTGCCTCCCGATTTGGCGAGGAAATACCCCACAACGGCCAGTCCCGCCGAAGCGCCCATCAGTTCCGGGCTAAACCGGTCGCGGTCTGCCAGGTATACCACCCCGCTGGCCAGGGTTAACAAGATGCCCCCACCGAGCAACGCGTAGCCGCTCGCATTCCAGTTGAAGCCGCTTTGCTTGCGGCCTATGATGCTGATGGATTGGTACGGATAAGCTGAAGCGACAGAACCTGCCGTATCAATAACGTAAAACCCCATGGATGTCATGGCCTGGCGGGTAATGTATTCCCGGATAAAAATACTGTCGTTTGCGATGCCAATGATTTCCGCGTTTTTATATACGCCGTCTTTGGTAGTAAATTCAATCTGTTTTCCTGTGTAAAATGATTGAACGGTCTTGCCCTTTTTTTTCAGGATGATGAAGTCGGCCGATTGTGCCATGGTTATTAAACCGGCAAACATGAATATGATGGATAAGTAAAGTTTCATTCGAGTTGATTATGATTCACTGACTGTACTGTATAACACGCCAATCAATAAAGCGACACCAAACGCGAGGAACAGGAAACCGGAAATTTTATTGATGATCACGATATTCCTGTTGGTTAATTTTTTGCGCAATTTACCGGCCAGGTTGATCTTGGCGATATCGGCCAGCACATTCATCGACAAACATAAACCAAATATCACCCATCGTTGCTCCATGGTATTGGATAATGATTTGGTGGCTGCAGCAAACCAAAGCGCTATTACGCCGGGGTTCAGGGTATTGATCAAAAACCCGGTGAGGAATAATTTCAGGTGCGTGGTGCCTGCAATCTTAACACCCGCATCCAGCTCTTCCTTGCTGTGGAATTTTTTAAAGAATAAATAAAATACGCCGAGGCTTACCAGGAACAAACCACCCAATAAACCAATAGTGCGTTTATATTCTATCAGGGTGCCCAGTAAACCCCCGAAAAGGTTAGCGGTAAAGACCCAGATGATATCGCTGAGCCAGACCCCGGAAATAAAATAAAACGCGCTCGCCACGCCATAATTGATCCGCAGTTTGATGATGGTGAAAATAACGGGCCCGACAGAAAATACAAGGGCCAGCCCCAGCAGCAATCCGGATATGATGGCATCTGTCATGCAATATAAAATTTGTTAGCGCTTTTTACCTGCTGGTTTCCGCTTGCAGGAATTTCGTCCATTCTTCCAGGATCTTTCCTTTCAATACCCGGGGAAATTTATGTTGTCCGCCCACTTTACCCTTCATCTCCATGAAACGCATAAACCTGCTTTCGGGAAGTACATCAACCTCAATGGCTTTCAGCGCATGCTTGCGCTCCACTTCGTAATCGTCGTTCAGCAATTTAAGTTTGTCGTCGAGCAAGCCTGCCAGCGTTTGCGCGTTCACGTGATCATCTGTAGCAATATACCATTTATGCGCGAAGAAATTGCCATAGGGAACACCGGTAACGGTAAACTCTGGAATGGAAATATTTAATTCTTCACTCACCATTTCAATGGCGCGATTCATGTTATCAACACTGAGGTGTTCGCCCACGAGGCTCAGGAAATGTTTGGTACGGCCGGTGATGATGATCTCGCTGCGTTCCTTATCCACCAGCCTGACCGTATCGCCGATGGCATATCTCCAGGCGCCGGCATTGGTACTGATGAGGATGGCATAATCGCGGTTCTCCTCAATTTCGTGGATCATGAAGGCTTTCGGGTTGTCGACCATATTGCCGTCGGCATCAAAATTCTCATCGTCAAAAGGCACAAATTCAAAGAAGATATTGTTGTTGAGCGCAAGTTGCATGCCTTTTGTATCCTGCCTGTTCTGATAGGCCAGGAAGCCTTCGCTGGCCAGGTAAGTTTCGATGTATGTGATGGGCTTGCCCAATAATTTTTCGAATCCCTTTTTGTAAGGTTCAAGGGCTACGCCGCCGTGTACATAAAAGGAGAGGTTGGGCCAGAGTTCGTGTATGTTTTTGAGCTTGTACCGCTCAATAATCTTTTCGATGCAAAGCTGGAGCCAGGCGGGTACGCCTACAATAAAACCAATATCCCAGTTAGGCGCGTTCTCCACCACTTCTTCCAGTTTCCTCGACCAATCCCTTTCCTTGGCGATTTTTTTCCCGGGTTTATACAATCCCAGCCCCTGGAACCAGAAGGGGATATTGCGTTGCTGTATGCCGCTGAGGTCGCCGGCATAATAGGTGGGCCCTTTTTGCAATTGGGTGCTGCCGCCCAGCATCAGCCAACCTTTTCCTAATGCGCTCTTCGGCACATTGTCGTACCTGGCCAGGCTGAGCAGTTGCCTGAAACTGGTGACGGTATTGCTGCGGATCAGGTCTTTGGTGATGGGGATGTATTTACTGGCGGCTTCGCTGGTACCGCTGCTGAGCGCGAAATACTTGATCACGCCGGGCCAGCAAACATCGGGCGTGCCTTCGAGGGTTTTATACCACCAATCTTTATAAATCTTGCTATAATTATACGTGGGTACGAGCTGCTGGAATTTTTTTCCGGGATGCCTGCTCAGCAGGATCTCATCGAACTTATATTCCTGGCCAAACTCCGTAAACCTTGCCTTTCGCAACAGTTTTTTCAACACTTTCAACTGTTGCCGACGCGGATCACTCATTGGCAGGTTGAGTGCCCGTGCAATGGTTTTGGGAATCCTGATGTCGAATAGAGGCATGTAGTTTAGGTTAGAAATGGCAACAAATATAAAGGATTGATCGGCTTTTGTACCAGCATTCCAAAAATGGCGCAAAGGCATGACCACCGGTAAAATCGGCTGGCGGCATTTAGCAAATTTTAGTTACGTTTGTCGCCTCATTAAAAGTAAGTTATTATGAAGAAATTTTTCCTTTCCCTGGTATTGGCCATCAACCTGTTCCAGGCCAGGGCCGACGAAGGCATGTGGTTGCCGATGTTGCTTGGTCAGCAGGTGTATAACGACATGGTCAAAAAGGGCCTGAAACTCACCAAAGAACAACTCTATTCCATCAACAAGGCTTCCCTTAAAGATGCGATCATCATTTTTGGCGGCGGGTGCACCGGTGAAATCGTGAGCAGCCAGGGCCTAATCTTTACCAACCACCACTGCGGCTATTCCGCCATCGCGGCAGCAAGCAGTGTGCAAAACAATTATCTCCGCGATGGTTTCTACGCAGCCACCAAAGAGCAGGAAATCAAAACAAGCCTTACCGTACAATTCCTCGACCGCATCGAGGATGTAACGGCACAGGTGGAAGAAGGATTGAAAGGTTTGTCGTGGGCCGACCGCAGCAAGAAATTACAAGAAGTGTATAAGTCGATTACCGATAAGGTAGCCGACAAAGAAAACGGCATTAACGCGCGCGTGTACAGTATGTTCAAAGACAACCAGTACCTGATGTATGTGTACAAAACATATCGCGACATCCGCCTCGTGGGGACTCCTCCCGAAAGCGTAGGTAAGTTTGGCGGAGATACCGATAACTGGGAGTGGCCACGCCACACAGGCGATTTCGCCATCTTCCGCGTGTACATGACAAAGGACGGAAAGCCTGCTGAATACAGTACGGAGAATGTTCCATACAAGCCCAAGCATTTTTTGCCTGTAAGCATCAAGGGTATTAAAGATGGTGATTACGCGATGATCTATGGTTATCCCGGTAGCACCAACAGGTACGAAACCAGCTATGGCATCAAACTGAAAAACGAAATTGAAAACCCTTCGCTGGTTGCGCTGCGCGACATGCGCCTGAAATATATGCACGAGCAAATGGTAAAAGACCCGGCCATCAAACTGAAACTGGCTTCCGATTACGCGGGCATCGCCAACTACTGGAAGTTCTTTGACGGTGAAACCAAGCAATTGCTGAAGTTCAAAACCTACGAAGAGAAGCAGGCATACGAGCAAAAATTTGAACAATGGGCTAAAGGCAAACCGGAATATGAAAACCTGATGAAGGATTATGCGAAGAATTATGCCGACTGGACGCCTTATGCCAAACACCGCACATACCTCCGCGAAGGTATCCTCGGTTCGCCGCTCCTGGCTTATGCTTCATCATTGCAAGGGTTGGAAGCAGCGATTGTAAAAACAGGCGCCAGCAGCGCGGATATTAAAAAAGCTGCGGAAGCCGCCGATAAATCACGCAAGGCTTTCCTCGAGTCGGAAGACAAGCCCAGCGATGAAAAAATCCTGGCCGCCGTGTTGAAAGCATTCTATACCGACATCGACAAAAACCAGCATCCTACTGGTGTGTATGAGAGCATCCGCTCAAATTACGGCGACCTCAATGATGACGCCACTTACAAAAAACTGGCTGCCGATGTGTTTGCCCGCACCGTAATTTTCGACGATACCAAATGGGCCATGTTTATCGCCAGTCCCGATGCGGCAACCCTGCAATCGGATCCGGCGTTCAACCTGGCCAGCAACTTTGTGAAGAACTACAATACTAAGTATGGCCCCTTGTTTACGGCATTCAACAACCGCAACAACGAACTGGGCCGCAGTTATATGAAGGGGATCATGCAAATGAATCCCGAAGCTGTGAAGAAGATGTACCCTGATGCCAATTTCAGCATGCGCGTGAGTTATGGCAGCGTGAAGAGCTACAAGCCCCGTGATGCCGTGCATTACGATTTTGTAACAACAAGTAAAGGGCTCCTGGAAAAATACAAGGCCGGCGACTATGAATTCGACCTGCCTGCCAAACAAATCGAACTGATTAAAAAGCGCGACTTCGGCCAATACGCCGACAAGGCCCGTAAAGACCTGGTGATTGGTTTCATCACCACCAACGATATCACCGGTGGCAACAGCGGAAGCCCTGTGATTGACGCGAATGGCAACCTCATCGGACTGGCATTCGACGGCAACTATGAGGCCCTGAGCCATAAGATTGCATTCGACAAAGACCTGAACCGAACCATTTGTGTGGATGTACGCTATGTATTGTGGTGCATCGACAAACTGGGTGGGGCCAGCCATATCATCAATGAATTGAAGCTGGTGAAATAATTCAATGTTATTGAATAGAAAAGCCGTCTGATTTTTGGTCAGACGGCTTTTTTCATGGCTATACTGTTTTCAGGCAGGTTAGATAAAACGACGGCGGCTGGTGAGGGTACGCTGGCGGCGCTGGATATCCCAGAGTTCCGCGCTGCAAAAAGCCTTAATCATTTTGTTTACAGGCTGGCTGAGGTTGTTTTCTTTCAGTTCACGGTTCAGGCTCAGGCTGTGGTTCAGGTTGTTGTTATTTGTTTTCATGACTTTGATGTTTAATGTTTGTTGTGATTGGGTTTTCTTTCATTGACAACACAAAGATAGTATAATGTTTGGTACTATGCAAAACATAATACTAATCTAAAAAAGGTAATGGGTGATGTTTAGGCTAAAAATATTTTATATAGTAATGATATTCAGTCTATTATGATTTTCCCTTAGACCCAAAATTGCTTCTTTCGGTTTTCGATGAGTGGATTTTGGGAAGGATGAGTGGATGATTGGGTGGGAGATAATCATCTCGAAGCTGCCATCAAAAGCCCTATTTTTGCAATCCTTTATCACCCGTAAAAAAGAAAAATCATGACAAAAGGACCAGTATCGCAATATATCCAGCACCATTACCGGCATTTTAACGCCGCTGCGCTGATGGATGCCGCCAAAGGTTATGAAGCCCATATTGACGCGGGCGGAAAGATGATGGTTACCCTGGCCGGCGCCATGAGTACTGCGGAACTGGGTTTGAGCCTGGCAGAGATGATCCGCCAGGATAAAGTGTCGATCATCAGTTGCACCGGCGCCAACCTCGAAGAGGATATCATGAACCTGGTGGCACACAGTCATTATAAGCGGGTACCCAACTACCGCGACCTGAGCCCCCAGGATGAATGGGACCTGCTGGAGAACCATTACAACCGTGTAACGGATACCTGCATCCCTGAAGAAGAAGCGTTCCGCCGTTTGCAAAAGCATATCCACAAAATATGGAAGGATGCGGATGATAAAGGGGAGCGCTATTTCCCGCATGAATTTATGTACCAGATGTTGCTGAGCGGCGTGCTGGAACAGTATTACGAAATTGACCCAAAGAATAGCTGGATGCTGGCAGCGGCGCAAAAGAACATTCCGATTGTTGTACCCGGATGGGAAGACAGCACCATGGGCAACATTTTTGCATCATATGTAATCAAGAACGAGATCAAGGCTTCTACCATGAAGAGTGGTATTGAATACATGGTTTGGCTGGCCGACTGGTATCGCCAGAACTCATCCGGTAAGGGTGTGGGTTTCTTCCAGATTGGCGGCGGTATTGCCGGTGATTTCCCGATTTGCGTTGTGCCGATGATGTACCAGGACCTGGAATGGGAGGATGTGCCATTCTGGAGTTATTTCTGCCAGATCAGCGATTCCACCACTTCATATGGTTCCTATTCCGGCGCGGTGCCCAACGAAAAAATTACCTGGGGCAAATTAGACATCCATACGCCAAAATTCATTGTGGAGAGCGATGCCACCATCGTGGCGCCGCTGATCTTCGCATGGATCCTGGGTTGGTAAAAAGAAACCTTTATGGAAATGAAAAAGGCGGGCATAAACACCCGCCTTAATTTTTTTATGCCCATCATTACCTGGTTGCTGTAGGTATGGGCAGGTCGCGTACCAGCATATTGTCGCGGTTGGCCATTTCCCAAGCGGTGTGAAAAATCATCTTCGCCCTTTTTTGAAACAGGGTCCAGTAAATTTTATCCACGGTATCGGTTGGTTTGTGGTAATCCGATTTCAGCATGCCATCATAAAAGAATAATACCGGCACGCCTTTGCGGGCGAAATTATAATGGTCGCTACGGAAATAAATGCGGTTGGGGTCGTTGGGGTCATCAAATTTATAATCGAGCGTAAGCCCTGAATATTTTTGGTTGACGGCTTCATTAACGATGGGCAGTTCGGTACTGATTTTATCGTGCCCAACCACATATACATAATTCAATGTATCGTCTTTCATACGTTCCGTATCCACCCTTCCGATCATGTCAATATTCAGGTCAACCGTGGTTTTTTCGAGCGGGTACACCGGGTTATCACTGTAAAATTCGCTGCCCCAAAGCCCTTTTTCCTCGCCGCTCACCAGCATGAACACCACGGAGCGCCTCGGGCCTTTTCCTTCATCACGGGCACGCTTAAACGCAGTTGCCATTTGCATCACCGCCACTGTTCCGCTGCCATCATCATCGGCGCCGTAATAAATTTTACCGTCGCGTTTGCCAAGGTGGTCGTAATGCGCGGTGAGGAATACATATTCATCTTTTTTATCGCTTCCTTCCACCACACCCAGTACGTTGCTGGCCATCACCACTTGTTTCGATTCCTTGTATGAAAATGATGTTTTGATTTTTTGAGCCGACAGTTGCTCTTTGCTGAAAGGCTGGCTGAGCTTTGCTGCGGCGATCAGTTGTTCCATTGGCGCGCCCCATAATTTTTTCGCGAACTCATGGCTAATCAGCGCATAGTTTACCTTTTTACCTTTGGGCGGACGGGGATAATAGATCGAAGTTTTTTTGCTCGACTCGGCTGTTTTCTGCGTGAATAATTCCTGCGCAGGGTTGATCATAAATACGGCTTTCGCGCCTTTTTCTGCTGCCACTGCAATTTTTTTGTTCATTCCCTGCCCGCTCCATTCACTGCTTTTGCTGCCGCCGCTTACCAGGTATTTGCCATCCTGTTTGGGTTCCCCCAGCATGATGACAACAATTTTATTTTTTACATGGAGGTTTGAGTAATCATTATAATTTTTATCATCTATGCCATATCCCGCGAAAACAATTTGCGATGATTTCGCTTTGCCGTTGTCGTTAGCCAGGGCAGGGCTGATATAATCGGTTCCATATACAGCTTTCCATTTTCCAGTAGAGAGGGAAACATCAATGATGCTGTCGGTATACAGCGGGTACATTTGCTCGTAACCAGCCAGGGATGCAGGCGCGGTGAGACCCAGCGAACTAAAATGGTTTCGAATGTACTCCGCGGCTTTGCGCTGGCCTTCGGTGCCGGTTTCCCGGCCTTCCATTTCTTCACCCGCGATGATGGCCAGGTGCTTTTTCAGGTCATCTGTGCTGATGAGGTCTGCATAACGCGTAGATGCATCGTTTTGTGCATGGGCCATCAACCCAAACAGCAAAAGCGCTGCGGAAAGAAAATTTCTCATGTGCATTGATTTTAAGCAAAATAGCCAATTGCACGACACATGCAACGGGATTATGATCAACGGTCAGGTTATTATTCAGCAGGATATGCCGTTCACAGGGATTTTTTGCACGCGGTTGCCATGCCTGCCGCCTTCAAATGCGGTGTTCATAAACACATCGAGCATTTTTTCCGCGTCGCCGTCGCGCACAAAGCGGGCCGGGATGCAAATGATATTGGCATCGTTGTGCTGGCGTGCCAGTGAAGCAATTTCTTCGCCCCAGCATAATGCGGCGCGTATGCCGGCATGTTTGTTGGCGGTGATGGCCACGCCATTCGCGCTGCCACAAAGCAGGATGCCGAAAGCGGCTTCGCCTGTTTCCACGGCATTGGCTACAGGGTGCGCGAAATCAGGATAATCAACGGAATCTTTTGAGTAGGTACCGAAATCTTTATACGCCATGCCTTCGCCTTCGAGAAAAGAAATCAGGTCTTCCTTGCAATCAAATCCGGCGTGGTCGCAGCCGATGGCGATGGGTTTTGTTTTGTCGAATGCGTACATGGTGGATGTCGGTCTGTTAAGTTGCAAAAATACAATTTATCCATCAGGCCATCATATGGCTTAGCTCCATTCTTTTTCTTCCTTCGCCTTTTTCTTATCCACCCTTGCCGCGATCACCACACTGAGTTCGTACAACAGCAGGAGCGGGATGGCAACAATCACCTGGCTGGTCCAGTCGGGTGACGGTGTTATGATGGCCGCGAGGATCAGGATTACCACGAACGCGTATTTGCGGTATGTGCGCAGGAAATTGGCGCTGATGAGCCCGATTTTGGTGAGTACATAGGCCAGCACCGGCAATTCGAACGCGAGCCCGCAACCCAGGATGATATTATTCAAAGTGCTGATATAATCATCGAGGGTGGGCATGTATTTATACAACCCTGCTGAACCCAGTGTGAAATTGGCGAGAAAGTTAAACGTGAATGGCGCGAGCAGGAAATAACCGAAGGCGGCCCCGGTAAAGAAGCACAGCGATACCCAAAAAATACTTCCCCTGGAATATTTGATTTCAGTGGGTGATAAAGCGGGTTTGATGAATTTCCAGAGTTCCCAGAACAAGAAGGGGAAGGCCACCACTACGCCGCCGATCATGGCAATGGAAATGGCAGACATGAATGGCCCGCTGACGGTATTGCCCTGCAATGGGATATCGACAGGTGGCATACAGAGCGCGTCGCCGATATGCATTTTCCGGCCCAGTTTACAAAGTAAATCGTAGGTAACAAAATTCGAGCGTGCCGGCGCGTAAATGATATTATCGAAAATCCAGTCGATTTTAATAAAAACGCCAATGGTGGCCACAAGCCAAACCAGTACGGCGCGCACGAGGTGCCAGCGGAGCGCTTCGAGGTGGTCAATAAAACTCATCTCCGCGCCGGGCTGGTCGCCAGGGCTGCTCACCCTCTGGAAGCTGGAAGTTTCGTTGGAACTAACGGCCAATGCGTGTGATTTTGCCTGCGAAGTTAACGCAGTGCGGTTAAATATGTTTTGAATCCTTTGATGAAAGGTTTGTGATGTAAAAAGCCCCTGTGGAAACAGGGGCCGCTTACCAAAACTAACTGCTTATGAGAAAATTGAAAAACCTTATGTTATGCTTAAAAATAGATCAAACCAGGTGCCAGATCCAAATAGGTTTTGTTAATGTTCTGCAAAACCCGTTTCCTTGTCTCATACCCACATAAATAGAACAAAAAACCTGTGATTTGGTTCACAGGTTTTCATTTTTTTCAGGTATCAATCCGGTTGGTTTTACTGAGCTTGTGCAGTCAGTTTTTCCGCGTTTTCCGCAAACTGCAGGGCTTCAATAAATTCCTGGATTTCGCCGTTCATTACGGCATCGAGGTTATATGATGTCAGTCCGATCCTGTGGTCTGTCACACGGCCCTGGGGGTAATTATAGGTGCGGATTTTTGCGCTGCGGTCGCCGGTACTCACGAGGCTTTTTCTTTGACGGGAGATGGCTTCTTCGGCCTGCCTTACTTGTTCATCGTATAGCTTGGTGCGGAGCATGTCCATCGCTTTTTCGCGGTTGGCCAACTGGCTCCTTTCAGTCTGGCATACCACGGTTACGCCGGTGGGTTTATGGGTAAGGAAAACCTTTGTTTCCACTTTGTTTACATTTTGTCCGCCCGCGCCGCCGCTTCGCGCGGTTTCCATTTTTACATCGCTTTCTTTCAGTTCAAAATCCACCGGGTCGGGTTCGGGCATGACGGCAACCGTTGCCGCGCTGGTATGTACGCGGCCGCTGCTTTCGGTATCGGGTACACGCTGAACGCGGTGCACGCCGCTTTCAAATTTTAAAGTGCCATACACATCATCTCCTTCCACTTCCACCTGTACTTCTTTGTAACCGCCTACGGTTCCTTCGCTTTCGCTGAGGAGGGATGTTTTCCAACCCCTTTTTTCGCAATAGCGGAGGTACATGCGCAACAGGTTCCCGGCAAACAATGAGGCTTCATCACCACCGGTGCCGGCGCGGATCTCCAGGATGGCGTTCTTTTCGTCGAAGGGGTCTTTGGGGATCAGCAATGTGCGGATGTCTTTTTCCAGCGTTTCTTTTTGTTCTTCGAGCCCGGGCAATTCTTCTTTCGCGAGTTCACGCATTTCATCATCGCCGGAGTTCAGCACTTCCTTGTTGAAATCAATATCTTCCAACAGTTTCACATATTTGTTGCGCACATCCACGATCTTTCCCAGGCTGCGGTATTCCTTGCTCAACGCGCTGAATTTTTTGTTGTCTGACACAATTTCGGGGTTGGTCAGCGCGATGCCCAATTCGTCAAAACGGGCTTTGATCGCATCCAATTTATCTAGCATGCTTTATTATTATTTTTTTCCGACGATATTTGCGGGGCCTGAAGCCCGTCGGGGCCGCAAAATTAGGGCATAAGCCGCAATCATCTTGTATAGAAAATTCACAGCAGATAGGATTTTTAACGGGTACGATTTCCTGCCCGGGGGCTCTGTGCTGCTGCTGAATGAATCGGCCGTTGTGCAGGACATTGTGCCCATTGCCGATGCCGGGGATGATGTGGAGGCCCTGCCGGGTATGCTCATGCCCGGAATGGTGAACGCGCATTGCCATATTGAGCTGAGCCACCTAAAAAACAAAATAGACCGCCACAGCGGACTGGTTGATTTTGTGCTCAGCCTGATGTCTAAGAGGGCTTCATTTGAAGATGCTAAAGAACAGGCCATGCGTGATGCTGCCGATGAATTGCTGAAATCGGGCACCGTGGCGGTTGGCGATATCTGCAATGGCACTGATTCCATTTCATTGAAGCGGCACAGCCCGTTGTACTGGCATAATTTTATTGAACTTACGGGATTTGTGGAGTCAACGGCCATACAAAGGATGGATGAAGGCAAACGTGTTTTGCGCAGCTTTCGCAATGAGCTTCCGCAATTCCCATCAGGCCTCAGCCCGCATGCAGCATATTCCGTATCGCCCGCCTTGTTTGAACTACTGAATGTGGAAACGGATGGCGCTTTGATCAGCATCCATAACCAGGAAACAACCGGTGAAGATCTGTTCATATCCGAAGGCCGTGGCGATTTGCTGCGGCTGTACCAGCATTTGGGCATCGACATATCCTCATACCGGCCCACCGGAAAAAGCAGCCTGCAAAGCTGGTTGCCCTATTTGCACAGGGGGCAAAAAATCATTTCTGTTCACAACAGTTTTACTTCGGAAGCAGATATTGCATACCAGGCCGGGCACACAGACCTGCACAGGGATTTTTATTACTGCACCTGCCCCGGGGCCAATTTGTTTATCGAAGAAAGAATGCCGGACCTGTATGCTATGTGGATATCGGGGTGCAGGATGCTGGTGGGCACAGATAGTTATGCAAGCAATGATAGCCTGAACTTATGGCATGAGGTTCGTCGGATCCGATCAACTTTTCCGGATATCCCTGAGCAATCTGTATTGCAGTGGGTGACCAGCCAGGCTGCGGAAGCATTTAATATATCGGAACGGTATGGCAGTTTCCATAAGGGTTCCCAACCCGGAATAGTACAGGTGCATAACGATGAAGCAAGGCTGGTTATGCATTAAGGCATCAAGCCAACACTTCTTTCAACACGTTCAGCGATTTCATTTGTCCGAATTCAGGGATATGCAGGGCATAGAATTCGAGGTATTTCTGCAAGAGGTAATGCCTCATTTGCCTGTTGAGGGGTATCTGTAAAAGTTCTGAGGGCTGCATCACCCTCAGCAAATCGGCGGTGATGGCTGCGGCTTCGGGTTCGAGGTAGTGGGGATGTTCCGGCCGGTCGGGTGTGAAGCAACCATCGGCGAGGTCAAGATACATCGTTTGCCCGTTGCCGTTAGGTGCGCCCCCTTCATAGATCCGGTGGCCGAAAAAATGCGCGAGGTGCAGGCAGAAGAAGAGCGCGAAGTTGGCGGCAACGCCTGTTTCGGCCTTGTCGAGGCTGACCAGCGATTCTTCGCAGAATGCATACAGGTCGGCATGTGGTTCGGGTTGACGGATGGTATGGGCCATGAGTTCCAGCATGAACATGGCAATGCTGTTTTTTACTACATGGCTGAAAATATGGCCGTATAAATAACCCCAGTTTTGCTCGCGGATGCGCTGCATATTTTTGAGGGGCTGATGGTAAACGTCTAATGCAAGTATGGCCCCGGGCTGCAGTTGGGCGGCTTTGCCCCCGTTTTGTTTTGCCGTACGCACACCATTGACCATGTAGGTTTGCGTGCCGAACAGTTCGGTGAACGCGGTAACCACCAGGCTGGTTTCGCCATATTTGATGGTCCTTAATATGATGGCCCTGGTTTTAAAAGTCATCCGTAACTAAAGAAATTTCTACTGCGGCATCCGTCGGGTTGGATAAACGCTTAAATGAATTGATGGGCATTCCGGTCAAATGGGCTTTCTTTGCACAAATATTCAAATACACAGGCAATATACGATATGATGTGGCAGCGACTCGGACAATGGGTAATCAGGCACAGGCTGGTTTTATTGATTTTACTTGGGCTCTCGACCATTGTTATGGGATATTTCGCGTCAAAGGTCAAACTCAGCTACGAGTTTTCCAAAGCCATCCCCACAGATAATCCCCGGTACAAAGATTACCAGTTTTTCCGGTCATTGTTTGGCGACGACGGAAATATGATGGTCATTGGCGTGCAAACCAATACCTTTTTCGAGCTCGGGAATTACCAGGCATACAAGCAGATGCAGGATGATATCCGCAAGGTGAAGTCAGTGGAAGACATCATTTCGGTTCCGGGTTCGGTGATGTTGTTGAAAGACAGCGCCACGGAAACATTGCAGGCGAAGAGGGTTTTCCCCGATGGCATTTCTTCGCAGGTGGAGCTCGACAGCGCCCGAGACCGTTTTCAAAACCTGCCGTTCTATCGGTCGTTACTCTATAACCCCGGCACGCATGCCTACCTCATGGGTGTAAAAATCAACCGCGACGTATTGAATTCCCCGGCCCGTTCGAAGGTTATCGCGGAGATTGGAAAATATACTGAAGCGTTTCAGCAGAAAACGGGGATTTCCGTGCACCAAAGTGGCTTGCCTTTGATCAGGACGGTTGTGGCAGACCGTATCCAGCAGGAAATGAAATTTTTCCTGATCGGGTCATTGGTATTGAGCGTACTCATTTTATTCGCTTTCTTCCGATCGTTTAGCACTACCATGATATCGCTGGCCGTGGTGATGATCGGTGTGGTGTGGACGGTTGCCACCATTTACCTCTGCGGATACCAGATCACCCTGCTCACGGCGCTGATCCCCTCGCTGGTGGTGGTGATTGGCATTCCGAACTGCATTTACTTCATCAACAAATACCATAGTTCTTATGTGCAGGACCTGAACCCGGTAGTTGCCGAACGCAAGCATGCCGCCCTGGTGAACATGGTGAGCAAGATGGGCATCATTACCCTGTTTTGTAATATCACCGCGGCGATTGGATTTGCTGTTTTCGCACTGACACGAAGTGAAATACTCAGAGAGTTTGGCGTCGTGGCCGGCATCAGCATCATGATCATTTTTGTGGTGTCGTTTATTCTACTGCCATCGGTGTTGAGTTATTTGCCGCCGCCTGCCACAAAGGAATTGAAATATCTTCACAACAAATGGATCGCCCGGTTTTTGGTGAGGGTGGAAACCTGGGTTTTGCACCACAGGAAATCCGTTATCGCCATTACCCTGTTGGTTTTGGCATTATCGGTGGCCGGCATGTTCCGGTTGAAATCGGTGGGGTATATCGTGGATGACCTCCCTAAATCTGACCTTATTTATACCGACCTGCAATTTTTCGAAAAGAATTTCAAGGGCGTGATGCCTTTGGAAATTTTGGTAGATGCCAATAAACGTAATGGTATTGCGGGTTCCAGGGCTTTGCAGGTATTTGAAAAAGTGGATTCGCTGTCTGATTATATCCGGCAGATCCCGGGCATGAACCGTCCGCTCACCATTGCCGAAGGACTCAAATTCGCAAAGCAGGGCTTTTTTGACAACGATTCCACGCAATACAGCATGCCCAATGCCTTTGATGGTGCTTTCCTCAATGATTACCTGAAACCAGGCAAGGGCGATGGGCAGCAAAACAATTTTACGCGGATGCTGCGTTCATTTATGGACAGCAGCCGCAGGTACACAAGGATCAGCGTGAGTATGGCGGATGTGGGCACACAGCGTTTGCCCGCTCTGCTTGACAGCATCGATACACGCAGCAAACAATTGTTCGACAGCAGCAAATACACAGTGACGCTCACGGGTACAAGCATCACCTTCCTCGAAGGCAGCCGTTTTATCATCAATGGTTTAAAGGAAAGTATTTTCTGGGCCTTTTTGCTGATTGCATTGTGCATGCTGTACCTTTTCCGGTCGGTCCGGATTTTGGTTTGTTCCCTCCTGCCAAACCTGATACCCCTGGTAGTCACCGCAGGCATTATGGGCTGGGCGGGCGTTCCGTTAAAACCCTCTACCGTATTAATTTTCAGTGTAGCCCTGGGCATCGCCATCGATATCACCATCCGGTTTTTGGTGAATTACCGGCAAGACCTTCCTATATATAAACATGATATCGAAGCTACGGTGCGCAGTACTGTTAGTCAGACCGGATTGAGTATTATATACACATCATTGGTATTAACTGCAGGGTTTATCATTTTTTGTGGGAGCCGATTTGGCGGCACTTTCGCCCTGGGATGGCTCACTTCCGTAACCTTGCTCACGGCCACCATCACCAATTTGGTTCTGCTTCCCGTTTTGCTCCTTATTTTGGGATCGGGAAAAAAGCAGCGCCCTTCTGACTGATTTATTTAATCCACATTCAGGGTTTTCCTGTTGATAAGTGCAGCCATTATGTTTTATATGTTGTCAATCTGTTAAAGAGGGATATTTTAATCTAATATATTTGCCATACAAACTAAAATAAGATATGAGAAAAGCCCTGTTATTGATATCGGCGATGTTTTTATTGCTGATTCAATCCTTTGCTCAGACCCGTACCGTTACCGGAACGGTAACAGATGAAAAAGGCAACCCATTGCCCAATGTATCAATCATGGTCAGGGGGACTACCGTGGGGACTTCGTCTGCCGCGGATGGAACATACAGCATCACGGTACCGCAGAATGGCCGCGTGATCGTATTTACATCGGTCAACATGCAAACCCAGGAAATCTCCATTGGCAACAGGAATGTCGTTAATGTTGGTATGCGTGTTGATGACAAGCAATTGGGCGAGTTGATTGTTACCGGTTATTCCACCCGTAAAAAAACGGAGTTTACTGGTGCCAACACCAAGGTGCTGTCAAAGCAAATTGAGCAGGTCCCCATTGCTTCATTTGAACAAATACTCCAGGGCCGTGCACCCGGATTGTACATTGCGTCAGGATCCGGCCAACCCGGTACAGCCGCGAGGGTGAATATCCGAGGTGTGGGTTCTATCTCCGGTGGCAATGACCCCCTGTATGTACTCGATGGTATCCCCATTGAAGCCAACGTGTTCCGCTCCCTGAACCCAAATGATTTTGCCACGGTTGACGTGTTGAAAGACGCGACGGGTGCAGGTTTGTACGGTTCAAGGGGTGCCAATGGCGTAATTGTTATTACCACTAAAAAAGGTAAGCCGGGCAAAACGCAATTGCAGTACCGCGGTCAGGTAGGTTATTCTGAACCACCCACTTTGAATAATTTGAAGATGATGAATACAGAGCAGAGGCTCGCGTATGAAGAGAATGTGCTTGGTGGCCCGGCCGGTATATTACCAACCGGCGGAATCACCGGTTTCCCGGGTTGGGATTACAGCCCGAAAAACCCACGCTATCAAAATTTATCACCCGCACAGCGTGCAGCGGAAGCATTGTTACTTGATTCAATCCGCAAGATCAATACCAACTGGGCAGATATCTTCTTCCAGAAAGGCAAGTTCACCCAGCAGGAGATCAGCGCTTCAGGCGGCAGCCAGAACCTGAGCTTCTTTACATCACTCGGTTATTATAAGCAGGAAGGTATCGTGATCCGTTCAGGGCTTGACAGGTACACATTCCGTGCAAACCTTGATTTCAAAACAGACAAGCTGACCGTTTCGGTGCGTTCCGCAGCTGGCTTCAGCTCTCAAAATAATATTGAGTCGGAAGCGGGCGTGGCATTGGCTAACCCCATCGCCGCTGCATACCTCGAATTGCCATATCGCAAGCTGACATTGGCAAATGGCAAGAATGATGTGGGCGCCGGTAAAACGGGCGGCAATGCGTACGATCGAATCTTTACCACTACCGCTACCAGCAACCAGTTCAAAGGCAACCTCGCCATTACGGCACAGTATGACCTTTTTGGCGGACTGGCCATTAAGTCTACCAATGGTGTTGACTGGAGGAACAACAACCAGAGCCGTTTCATTGATCCTGCTTCTTTCGCCGGATCGCAGGTGGCACAGGGTTCACAAGGTTCTTATGGTGAAGGAAACCTGGAGAACCTGCAGTTGATTACCACTTCTGGACTGGTGTTCAACCGTACATTTAACAACAAACATTCTGTGAACGCATCGGCTATGGTGGAAGCCATCCGCAACCGTACCAGGGCGTTCAGCGCAACCGGTTTTGGTATCATCACCCGCTTGCCAAATACGCCTGCGGGCATCACGCCGGGATCACCCACGAATAACTTCATTCCTCAGTTTGGCGGCGCATTCCTGCCAGGCAACGGAAAATCACTGAATGGTTTGTTCTCGCTGTTTACCACGGTTGATTACACATATAACCGTAAGTATACCTTCTCTGCAAGTTTGCGTAAGGATGAGCCCTCACAGGTTCCTGCCAATAACCGCAACAACGTGTTCTGGTCACTCGGTGCGAGTTGGAACATCGCCATGGAAAAATTCATGGAGAACCAGAATATCTTCCAGGAATTGCGCCTGAGGGCCAGCCATGGCGAAACGGGCAATGTGAATGGTTTCGCGTCAGACTTTGGATACCTGCAAACATATGGTTCAGGCGGATATGCCGGCGTTCCGGGTACCATCCCCACTTCACCGGGTAACCCCGCATACAAACTCGAAAGCCAGGTGATCACAAATATTGGTACCGACTTCAGTATGTGGAACCGCCGTCTCCGTGTTGGCATTGACGTATATAATAAGGAGTCGCGTAACCTGTTCATCAACCAGGAACTGTCGCGTACCTCTGGCTTTGCGGCACTGGCAACCAATGCGGCTAAGATGCGCAACCGCGGTATGGAATTCACCGTAGGTGTTGACGCGATCCGCAAAAACGATCTGACCATTACCGTGAATGTGAATGGTGCATTCAATAAGAATACAGTACTCGACCTGGGCGGCCTTCAGGAAATCCCACAGGGTACAGGTATCATCCGTGTAGGCAAGCCACTGGGTACGCATTTCGTAGTGGGTTGGCTGGGTGTTGACCCTCAATCAGGCTTGCCTGTTTACCAGGATATCAATGGCAACCCTACCAACGTGTTTTCCGCGGCGAACAACCGTGCAGAGTTTGGCACTTTCCTGCCAAGCTTTACCGGCGGCGCGAGTTTGGAAATCAGTTGGAAGAAATTCGATATCTCCGCTTTGTTCTCCACAGCGCAGGGTGTTGACCGTTTCAACAATGAATCATTCTTCTATGAGTCAACCAACGCAAACGTAGCATTTAATAAGAGTGTAGATATGCTGGGTACATGGCAGAAGCCCGGTGACCTCACAAACTTCCAGCGCGTAGCATCGGCCCGCCAGTTTACGAGCAAGGATATCCGTGATGCTTCGTTTGTGCGTTTCCGTAACCTCCAGGTGGGATACACATTTGAACCAAAGAATACCAAATGGTTCAGGAGTTTCCGTTTGTGGGGACAGGGACAAAACCTGTTTACATGGACCAAGTGGCAGGGCTTCGATCCGGAAGAAAGCAACAATATCGCAACTTACGAGTTCCCGAACCCACGCACTTATTCTGTTGGTGTAGATATCAATTTTTAATTTTAAATAATCAATCATAATGAAAAAGCTGCTTAGTATTTCCCTGGTGCTTTTGTCGGCCATGAGTATTGTATCATGCCGCAAAGACGTGGTAAATGTATTGCCCAGCGATGCCATACCTGTAGAACAGGCCTTTCAAAACATGAACGACGTGAATAACGCTGCCAATGGTGTATATGGAACCTGGCAGGCCCGTCGCTCCAGTTATATCAGTTCGTTTATGACCGATGAAGTGAGGCTTGGCACCGGCACCGAATACCGCAACATAGGAAACATCCTCTTTAACTGGCTGCATGTGTCTGACTCACAAGACTGGCGCGATGCTGAAACAGGTGGTGTATGGACAAACCTCTATGTGGTGATCGACAGGGCCAACAGGGTGCTCGAACGCATGATCCCTGTGCCAACGGAGAATGCCACAGAAGCGGCATTAAAATCACGCATCCGCGGCGAAATGCTCGCCATCAGGGGCATGGCCCATATAGAATTACTGCGCCTGTTTTCGGCAACGGCTTCATACAGCGGATCCGACCTTGGTGTTGTAGCACAAAGGAACTACGCGCAGGATGTAGCCACTTATTTCCCTGGGCGCAGCACACAGGCCGAAGTGGTTGCATTTATCGACTCTTCACTGTCTGAGGCGCGCGCCCTGATACCATCCAACTATGCGGACATCAGCCGCATCACGCGCAACGCCGTAATCGCAAGCCAGGCACGTCTCGCTTTATACACACGCAACTGGCAAAAGGTAGTTGACAGCGCATCCGCCGTATTGGCCAATGTGCCCATCACAACCAACCGCACCACATATGAAAATCTCTGGCGCACAAAAGTGGTGCCTGCTACAGGTACCGAAGTGATCTGGAAATTGAATGTAACGCCCGCCAACCTCGGCAATGCCATCGGCTCGCTTTGGCAAGACCTGAACGGGGCCCAGCAGGCAGCACCCGCTATCAAATTACTGAATACTTTTGACCAGGCTAATGATGTCCGTTACAGTGTGTTCTTCCGCACACCCACAACTGTACCCGCTGGTGCAAGAAACCTGATTGCCAAATATGGTGTGGTACCTAACGCCTTGATGGTGCCAGAAAACTTTGAATACGATATTAAAATGATCCGTTCGTCAGAATTGCTCCTGGCCCGCGCCGAAGCTTATGCTGAAATGGATATGCTTACGGAAGCCAATAACGACCTTGCCGCATTGCGTGCAGCCCGCATCACCGCCTATACGCATACACCGATTACGGTTAAGGAAGACCTGATCAACGCGATTTTGCTGGAACGGTACAAGGAACTTTGTTATGAAGGCCAGCGTTATATTGACTTGAAGCGCCGTGAACTGACCATCAGCCGTGAACTGGCGGATGTGGCCAACAATACGGTCATTCAAAACCTTCCTGCCAGCAATGCAAAATATATCTTGCCGATACCACAGCAGGAAGTGTTTGCCAATCCGAATATGCAACAAAACGATGGTTATTAATCGCCACAAAAAATTCCACCAATCATACAACCTAATATCATGTATATGAAAAAAATACTTGGAATTGTACTCGCCGGAGCGATGCTGACAAGCTGCGGCAAAGTAGAAAAGTATTCCAATGATTATGGCTCCGCCAATTTCCTGAACGTGGTGCCATTCTCTCCTCCGCCACCGGGTTCACCGGCGGTGACCATGCGTGTGTTTGAAGACACATTAATGCGTACTGCGTCAAACCTGAGCTACAGGGGATCTACCGGATACCTGGCGTTCTCACCCGGTACAAAGACAATTCAACTTCGCTCATCTGCAGACTTAAGTACGGTGTTTGCCGAAGCCATAAGCCAGGAGTTTGCATATAACAAAGCATCAACTTACCTGGTGTATGATACCGTGAACAACAGCACGGGCAGGGCTAAGATCGCACGCCTGAACGATACACTTACACTGCCTGCGGCAGGTTTTGTAAAAATGCGGTTCCTGCCCCTGGCAAAATTCGCACCTGCAGTAGACGTTACCCTGGTACGCACCAGTGTGACCCCCGCCGACAGCATTACTTTCTTTAACATGGGTTACATCGGCGAAAACCCTACACAGGCTGAGTTGGATGCCCTGTCTTCATTCAGGTCAATGCCTATTGGTAACTACGCACTTCGTATGAAACTCGCAGGTACACAAACATTGATTGCCGCGCCACTCTCTTTAAGCGCTGCTACCTTAACCGGCACTGGCGGTTCTACCGGCATCAGTTCATTGTACATAGCGGGTACCGCCAAAGAGCAACCTTTGAGCGTAGGCATCCAAAGGCACTATCCATAATTGATTGCAGCATCATATAAAAAAGAACCCTGGCATTGCCGGGGTTCTTTTTTTGGTGGAGTTTCTATGATGAATCGTAGACCGATTATCCGTAAAAATAAATCAACTGATTACAATAATTCACGGATGGCTTCCATGAGCTCACCTTTTGTGATGGGCGTTCCTTTTATTTTATTAAAAGGTTTCGCGTCTACCATAAACTGGTCGCGGATGATTTTCACCAGTTGCCCGTTGTTGATTTCCGGGATGAGCACTTTGTCGAAACTGCCGATGATCTCGCCCAGGTTCGACGGGAAGGGGCGGAGGTAACGGATATGCGCATGCGAAACTGCATGGCCTTGTCTTTGCAATTCCGCGCAGGCGCTCTTGATGGAACCATATGTGCTGCCCCAGCCAATAACGAGCACTTTACCGGTTGCCGGCCCGCTGTCTAATGTTTGCTTTGGGATGTAATTTGCAATCATGTCAACCTTGGCCTGCCTTGTTTTCACCATGTGCTGGTGGTTCTCCGGTTCGTAACTGATATTGCCGGTGACATCCTGTTTTTCGAGTCCGCCAATGCGGTGTTCGAGTCCGGGTGTGCCGGGCAATACCCATGGCCGCACCAGTTTTTCATCCCTGAGGTAGGGCATGAATTTTTGTTCGGCATCTGATAATGCCTTTTTCACCTTCACTTCAATATCCGGCAGGTCCGCTGTTTGCGGGAATTTCCAGGGCTCCGCGCCGTTTGCGATATAACCATCGCTGAGGAGCATCACGGGCGTCATGTGTTGTATGGATAAACGCACAGCTTCATATGCCACATCAAAGCAATCGCTCGGTGTGGAGCTGGCGATCACGGGCATTGGGCATTCGCCATTGCGCCCGTAATAAGCCTGCAGCAAATCGCTCTGCTCCGTTTTTGTTGGCAGCCCTGTGCTTGGGCCACCGCGTTGAATATTGCAAATCACCAATGGTATCTCCAACATCACGGCCAGGCCCATCGCTTCAGTTTTCAAAGCCACGCCGGGGCCCGATGTGGTGGTTATGCCAATGGATCCTCCATAACTTGCGCCAATGGCTGATGCGATTGCCGCGATTTCGTCTTCGGCCTGGAAAGTTTTGATGCCGAAATTTTTATAGCGGCTTAATTCATGCAAAATATCTGAAGCAGGGGTAATGGGATAGCTGCCGAGGAAAAGGGGTAACCCGCTTTTTACGGAAGCCGCGATCAGGCCGTAAGCCAGGGATTGGTTGCCCATGATGGAGCGGTAGGTGCCCGGTTCCATTTTGGCTTTTTCCACCGTGTACCTGGTGGTAAAAGTTTCGACGGTGTCACCATAATTATAGCCTGCCTGCAATACTTTGATATTGCTTTCCAGGATCTCGGGCTTCTTGCCAAATTTTTCCTTGAGGAAGGTCAGGGTATTGGCCATGTCGCGGTTGTACATCCAATAGAGGAAGCCCAGCACAAACATATTTTTGGCCCTGTCTTTTTCTTTTGTACCCATGCTGATGTCTTTCAACGCCTCACGGGTGAGCTTGGTGACATCAATCTTTATCACTTCATAATTGGTCAGGCTATCGTCTTCGAGCGGGTTTTCACCTTCGGGATAATTGGCCAGGCGAAGGTTCTTGCTGTCGAAGCCATCAATATTCGCGATGATTTTCCCTCCCGGTTTCAATGCCGCGAGGTTTACTTTCAGGGCTGCCGCATTCATGGCCACCAATACATCGCAGGCATCACCGGGTGTATAAATGCGGTCGCTGCTGAACCGCAACTGGTAGCCGCTCACGCCGGGCAGCGTACCGATCGGGGCGCGAATCTCCGCCGGGAAATCCGGGAATGTGGCGAGGTCAATGCCGAGAAGGGCCGTGTTATTGGTGAACTGGTTTCCGGTGAGCTGCATGCCATCGCCGCTATCGCCGGCAAATTTGATGACAACGTCTTGCAAAACTTCTGAATGGTCGCTCATATGTCATGGGTGTTAAGGTGCTGTAGGGATAACCCTGTAGTGCACACTAAGTTACAGATGATGTATGCAAAAAAAGACAATCGCCTTAAATTTTTACGGAACGACGGGGGCATTTTCCGATTATTCTGTTAGGTTTGCCCAAATTTTTTTGCATGCTGGATTTGCAGGACTTTCTCATGCCCGTAGCCCTACCCGAAATGGATGAAGAAAGTGGTTATACCGATGGGCAGTTTGCCAAACATATAGCGATTCATGTTCAGGAAATACCTGATTTGAGCGAAGCCGATATTGTTTTGCTGGGTGTCAGGGAGATGCGCGGCGCGGGTATACCGCAGGTTGCCAAAGACGGTCCGGCCGAGGTGCGAAAGGAATTTTACCGGCTGCACTACTGGCATTCGGATGTAAGAATAGCCGACCTGGGTGATATCCGCACGGGTGCCAGCCTGGCCGATACGCACGCGGCTTTGAAAACCGTTTTACAGGAACTGATCCAAATGGGGAAAACCGTTTTGATCATCGGCGGTTCGCACGACCTCACCCTCGCGCAATATGAAGCGTATAAAAGCCTGAACCAGGTTATCGAAGCCACAGGTATCGATGCGCGCATCAACCTCCGCGGGGAAAGCCCCCTGCGCAGCGAAAACTTTCTGCTGGATATGCTGACCACTGAACCCAATATGGTCAGGCATTATAACCATATCGCGTTCCAGAGTTATTTTGTGCACCCGCGCATGCTCGAAACAATGGATAAACTGCGGTTCGATTGCTTCAGGGTGGGCGTGGTGCGCGAACGCATCGAAGAAATGGAACCCATCATCCGTTCAACCAACCTGCTCAGTTTCGATATCAGCGCTATAAGGCATAGCGATGCGCCTGCCAACCTGGAAAGCCCGAATGGCCTTACCGGCGAAGAAGCGTGTATGCTTTCCCGTTATGCCGGCATGAGTACGCACCTGGGCAGCTTCGGTATCTATGGCTTTCATCCCGACCAGGACCAGCATAACCTCACCGCACGGCAACTCGCGCAAATGATCTGGTATTTTATCGATGGCAAGAGCCGGAGCAAGCAGGAAGCCAGCCTCGACGACCGTTCCGCTTTCTATGAATACCATACGGCGTTTACGGAAGTGGATACCATATTCCTGCAAAGCAAAAAAACAAACAGGTGGTGGATGCAAATGCCCGACAGGCGCTTTGTTTCCTGCAGTTACCAGGATTACATGAAAGCGAGCCTCAACGAAATACCTGAACGCTGGCTCCGCATTCAGGAAAGAAACTAAATTTCAATTACATGGATATGCTGCGGCGACTCATATTTGTATTTTGGTGGGCCGCCTGCTGCTTATCCTGTTCATCCTCAAAACAGTGGATTGACAAGGCTTCGCACGAACTGGCAGCCGACAGCCTCCTGCAATCGGCGCATGTGGGGATTTGCCTGTATGAGCCCGAAACAAAATCCTATTGGCTCAGGCAACAGTCACATCAATATTTCATCCCTGCCAGCAATGTAAAACTGTTTAGCCTGTACGCGGCCTTGCACAGTTTACCGGATAGCGTTGAAACATTTCGATACCTGGTTCGTGATTCCGTCATATACCTCAAACCATCCGCGGATCCCAGTTTCCTGCACCCCGATTTTGCCGATCAGCCCGCATTAACTTTTCTGCAATCATTCAAAAGGTTATACATAGTCCGGTCATCACTCACCCAGCCCGCATTATATGGGGAAGGCTGGATGATACAGGATATCACGGCGGCCAATGCGGAACCCCGAACCGCTTTTCCGGTAAAGGCCAACCGCGAAGGATTTTGGAGCGAAGGCGATAAAAATTTGTTGTTGGGTCTTGATGACGGAAGCGTTAATGCGAAACAATTACAGGTGTATGCAAGGGTTCCCGTCATGACCATTGATTATGATATCCCCGGTGATTGGAAGCCCTTCTATTCCCGTCCGTTGGATGCTGTCCTGGTTCCCATGATGCATGAAAGCGATAATTTCATGGCCGAACAGGTTTTGCTGATGTCGGCCTATCACCGCCTCGGCCGGATGGATGACCGGGCGATGATGGATAGCTTATTATCGAACCCATTATCCGGGCTGCCTCAAAAGCCGCGCTGGGCGGATGCCAGCGGGTTAAGCAGGTATAATTTGTTTACACCCGAATCCATGGTTTGGTTGCTGAATGAGATGCAGGTGAAATTCGGTGCCGAACGGATGCAGAAACTCCTGCCAACAGGCAACCAGGGCACCCTGCGAAAACTGTATCTATCAGATAGTGGCCGCATCTTCGCGAAAACTGGCACCTTAAGCAATAACCAGGCCCTGAGTGGTTACCTCATCACACAAAAAGGAAAGCGTTTAACCTTCTCCGTTATGTGCAACCATTACCCCGGAAAGCCGGCCCCCATCCGCAGAAAGATCGAATCCTTCCTGCACGGCATCATCAACAGGTATTAATATTGATTATTTCCCGAACATTTTATCGAGGTCCTGTTTGCGGAAGGATAGGTATGTGGGGCGCCCGTTCGGACTTGTATTTGGTGTTTCGCAGTGAAATAAATCCTCCACCAGCCGGTGCATTTCTTTTTGGGTAAGCCTTGTGCCTTCCTTGATGGCATGTTGCCAGGCCAGTGAACGGATCAGCTTTTCCCTTTTGCTGAACCTCAGGTCGCTGCTGAAATGCTTGTATTGTTCGATGATTTTTTCAATCGCCGCTTTTTCGTTTCCAGTTTCCACATCGGCCGGTGTGCCCTGCACTATAAAACTGTTTTTTCCAAATGGTTCCAGCAAATAGCCGGCATGCTGCAGATCAGGTAATAATTCCCCAAGGATCACCGCGTCGGCCGGCGCCATCTCCATGGTAACCGGGAACAGGCTTTGTTGCGTAGCCATGGGTTTGCCGGCTACTGCCTGGCTGAAACGCTCGTACAGGATGCGTTCGTGGGCCAGTTGCTGCTGTACAAGCCGGTACCCGTCATGTGTTGGAACAATGATATAGGATTCCTGTACCTGGTAAAAATCGGTATCAGGCCTGATGCCTTCGGCGCTGGCTTCCTTTTTTTCGTGTATGGGTAACCGGTATTGATCAGCAGAAGATGCCTGTTTGCTTGCAGGCTCAAAAAAATCTTTCCAGTGCCCCATTTCCTTTGACGGTTCAATAAAATGGGCCTGGTGCTTTTTGGTAAAACCCTGGTATAGAGAGGATGAAGAAGCGATATGCCTGCTTTCATCGGTAACCGGTTTGCTCACCGAATCAAGCCTTTGTATATCCACATCAAGGTCAAAGTCGAGCGTAGGCGTGATGCTGAATTGAGCCAGCGCGTGTTTCACGGCAGATTGTACAAACGCGTACACAATTTTTTCATCTTCAAACTTGATCTCCTGCTTGGTAGGATGCACGTTGATGTCAAGTTGTTCCGGATCGAGGTCAATGAACAAAGCGTACATCGGGAAGCTGTCTTTCGGTACCAGGTCCTGGAAAGCCTGCATAACCGAATGGTTGAGGTAGGCGCTTTTGATGAAGCGGCTGTTCACAAAAAAATACTGGTCGCCCCTGGTTTTTTTTGCCGTCTCCGGCTTACCCACAAAGCCCGTGATATTCATATAGTCCGTTTGCTCCTGCACGCTCACGAGCCTTGCGTTATAATGGTTTCCCAGCAGTTGGACTATCCGTTGCTTAAGGCTTCCTTTCTCCAGGTGGAATACTTCCTGTCCGTTAGAACTCAATGAGAAAAAAATATGCGGGAAAGCCATGGCCACCCGCGTGAATTCATCTACAATATGGCGGAGTTCGGCGGCATTGCTTTTTAAAAAATTCCTGCGTGCGGGTACGTTGAAGAAGAGGTTCTTCATGGCAATGCTGGTACCATTGTTGGTGGCCACCGGTTCCTGGAGGGTTACTTTGGAGTTTTCAATCTCCAGCATGGTACCGTTGCTGTCTTCGGCCCTTTTTGTTTTCAGCGTAACCTGTGCCACCGCCGCGATACTTGCCAGGGCTTCGCCCCTGAAACCCATCGTGCGAATGCGGAACAAATCGTCGATCTGGCTGATTTTCGATGTGGCATGACGTTCAAAAGCCATACGGGCATCAGTATCACTCATGCCTTTGCCATTGTCGATTACCTGCACCAATGCCTTGCCTGCATCCTGTATCATGAGCCGGATATCATCGGCGCCCGCGTCAACCGCGTTTTCCAATAATTCCTTCACCGCGCTTGCCGGCCGCTGAATCACTTCTCCTGCCGCAATCTGGTTGGCAATGTTATCGGGTAATAAATGAATTATGTCTGGCAAAATGATGAAATTTGTCCTGCAAAAATAACATATCCCCCTCACTATAACCCATTAGGTGTTTATGCGATATATCCTGGCCCTATTGTTTTTTTTCTCCTCTTTTACCGCTATGGCGCAACCTTCAGCCGACCAGGCACAGCAACATTGGGTGGATAGCGTCTATGCCAGCCTGAGCCCCGATGAACGCATTGGCCAGTTGATCGTCGCGCGTTTATCGTCTATCGACAGCAGAAGCAGGAAAGTAAGCTTTTACGATTCCCTCGTGAGCAGGATGGTAGAGCAATACAATATCGGCGGCATTTGCCTCTTCCAGGGTAACCCGGTTTTGCAGGCCGGGATGATCAATGCCTTGCAGGCCAAAGCCAAAACACCTATTTTGATTTCTATAGATGCCGAATGGGGTTTGGGTATGCGTTTACTCGACAGCGTGATACCATTGCCTAAACAAATGATGCTGGGTGCCATGAACGCGGATTCCATTGTATACGCCTATGGCCGCGCGGTAGCCGAACAATGCAGGCGCATGGGTATTCAACTTAATTACGCACCCGTAGTGGATGTCAACAACAACCCGGCAAACCCTGTGATCAACGACCGTAGCTTCGGAGAGGATAAATATAAAGTGGCACGGCTCGGCATTCAATACATGAAAGGCATGCAGGATGCTGATGTGATGGCATGTGCCAAGCATTTCCCGGGCCATGGCGATGTGAGTGTTGATTCGCATTACGACCTGCCGGTGATCCGCAAATCCAGGGCGCAACTCGACAGCCTCGAACTCTATCCATTCCGCGAAATGATCCGTGCGGGCGTGGGCAGCATCATGGTCGGACATCTCTTCATCCCTTCCATTGATGACCGGCCCAACAGGCCCACATCTGTTTCAAACCTCAACATCCGCAGGCTTTTGCAGGATTCCATGGGCTTTTCCGGTATCACCATCACCGATGCGCTCGAGATGCAGGGCGTGAAGAAATTTTTCCCCGGCGGAGAGTCTTCGGTAGAAGCCATTATTGGCGGGAACGATATGCTCTGCCTGCCTGAAGATGTGCCAAGGGCGATCGACGCGATCAGGAAAGCCATTGATCAAAATAAGATCAGTTGGCCTGACTTGGAAATGCATGTGCGTAAAATCCTTCATGCAAAATATGTGTATGTACGCAACCGGACGGCTCCCATTGATACCACAAACCTGGTGGCCGATCTGAACAAAGACGCGATCCCGATGCGGAGGCTGGTGGCTGAAAACGCGATCACCCTGCTCAGTCACCAGGATGCGGGTTTCTTCCCGCTCAACAGCAGCGCAGATGATGTATACAATAAAATCGCTTATGTAGGTGTAGGGCTTGGCTTTGACAATACTTTTGCCTCACTCATGCGCAAAACGTATAAGGCCGATGTGTTTTATTTTGATTATAAACAAAAGGATTCCGCGGCTATCGCGCGCCTGACCGATTCAATAGTGATGAATTACCGGAAACTGGTGATTGGCGTTCACGCAACCGGCCGGCAACCATCCACAAATTTTGGCATCAGTCCCCAGGCCGTTTCATTTGTCAATAACCTGCAGCAAAGGGCCCGCAGCATGACCTTCCTTTTCGGTAACGCGTATGCCGCGGCCAACTGGTGCTATGCGCCCAACCTCGCGGTGGCGTATGAAGATGATTCAACCACACATCGTGTAGCGCTTGAATTATTGCAGGGTAAGCATACTTATAAAGGGACATTGCCCGTAAGTATATGCGAAAATTTCCCCGCAGGATCGGGAATAACAGGATTGCTGCAAGGGTTGCCAGAGTCTTCCCCGGCCGAAGCCGGCATGGATCCGGTGAAGCTCGCGAAAATTGACCAGGTTGTCCTGGAAGCCATTGACCGAAAAGCCACGCCCGGCGCACAGGTGCTGGTGCTGCGAAACGGGCGTATGGTTTACCAGAAAGGCTTTGGGTATCAAACCTACGAACAAACACAACCCATCAATGCAAGTTCTGTGTACGACCTGGCATCGATTACTAAAATTGCGGCGACAACCATTTCCATTATGAAGCTCCTTGACGAAGGGCGTCTAACCCTTACCGATAGTTTGGGCGCGCATATACCCTGGACCCTGGGCACCAATAAAGCTTCCATCAGCATACGCGACCTCTTATTGCATGAAGGCGGCTTATCGCCATTCATACCTTTTCACAGGGCAACCATGGATGCATCAGGCACGCCATTAAAGGAACTGTACACGCCATATTCAATTGATTCATTTTGTGTGCGCGTGGCGGATGATTTGTTTATCAGGGAAGATTGGATGGATACGATGTACCGTGTAATAGCACGCAGCCCGCTGGGCCAACAGGGAAAATATGTGTACAGCGACAATGACTTTATCTTTCTTGGAAAAATTGTGGAAGCCATCAGCGGACAATCCCTGGATGAATATGTACAGAAAAATTTTTACCAGCCCATGGGGCTCGACAATATGCATTTTCTGCCATTGCATTATGTGGCGCGCGACCGGATAGTGCCCACTGAAGAAGAAAGGCAGTTCAGGAAGCAGTTGTTAAGGGGGAATGTGCATGACCCCGGCGCGGCAATGTTTGGCGGTGTTGCCGGCCATGCCGGATTGTTCAGCAATGCATACGACCTGGCCTGCCTCATGCAAATGTTATTGAATGGGGGTGAGTGGAATGGCAGGCGCTACCTCAGGCCGGAAACCATTGAACTGTTTACGCGGTACAATAGTCCAAACAGTAGGCGTGGACTGGGTTTCGACAAACCTGAAAAAGACAACGCGGGCCGACAGGAACCATATCCGGCGGCATCCGCATCCCCGGGCACATTTGGCCATACAGGTTTTACCGGAACCAGTGTATGGGCCGATCCGGAGAAAAAAATCGTGGTTGTTTTCCTGAGCAACCGCGTGCATCCTTCCGGCAGCAGTTTGCTGAATCAAATGAATGTACGGCCTAAAGTGTTGCAGGCCGTGTACAATGCCATCATTCAGTAAGCAGTAAAGACATCAAAAATTATTATGGAATCTCCCCGGAATATATCCATCAAAGATTATACATACGAACTGCCCGCGGAACGGATCGCACTGCATCCCTTGCCGGAGCGTGACGCGTCGAAACTCTTGCTGTACCGAGAGGGAAAAATATCAGAAGACGTATTCAAAAATATCGCCGGGTTTATTCCGGAGGGAAGCCTGGTGGTTTTCAATAACACAAAAGTGATCAACGCGCGCATTCGGTTTCGCAGGCACACGGGCGGCGTGGTAGAGATTTTTTGCCTCGAGCCGGCCGGTGACCTAAGGGAATACCAGCAGGTCATGAGCCAGCAGGGAACATCGGTATGGAAATGCTTTGCAGGCAATGCCGCCAAATGGAAAGATGAAGAATCACTCATGCTGGCTATCCCTTCACATGATGGCAGCGATGAAATCCAGGTGAAAGCGGAAAAACTATCAAGGCATGCGGACCATTATATCATCCGGTTTAGCTGGACGCCCCCGCAGCTTCATTTCGCGGAGATCCTGGATAAGGCGGGCGATGTGCCACTTCCGCCATATATCAAACGGCAAACCATAGACGAAGATAAGGGCCGGTACCAAACCGTGTATGCCGAACAGGAGGGTTCCGTAGCGGCGCCAACGGCCGGATTGCATTTTACGCCCCAGATCCTCGCTAACCTTAGCGCTAAATCTGTACAGCCGGTGTATGTTACATTGCATGTGGGTGCGGGCACATTTAAGCCGGTGAAAGCCGAGACCATGGAAGGCCATGATATGCATGCGGAGTGGATGGATGTGGATGCAAACAGTATCCGTTCACTGATGCAGGACGACCGCGGGATTGTTGCTGTGGGCACAACCTCATTACGGACCATCGAATCGCTGTACTGGATGGGCGTGAAAGCGGCATTATCACCCGGCTTAACAGAATTGTCATTAGCGCAATGGGACGTCTATGAGTCACCGTTAGTTGATGCCCGGTTCACGCGAAAGGAAGCATTACAGGCTTTGTTAAACTGGATGCAGGCGCATGGAAGGGAGAACATCTTCGCGCAAACACAACTATTGATATCGCCCGGGTACCGGTTCAGGGTTGCCCAAGCGCTGGTGACCAATTTTCATCAACCGGAATCAACATTGCTGTTGTTGGTGGCCGCTGCGGTAGGAAAGCAATGGCGGGATATTTATGCATACGCCATGTCGCATGGTTTTCGTTTCCTGAGTTATGGCGATGGCTCTTACCTGGAATTTTCGGAAGAAGCGATTATGGCTGAATCGTAACCGGTGTGCCAACAGGTATATAACTGTAGAGGTCTTTCATCTCCGTGTATTTTACGGAAACACATCCATCGGTCCAGTTATAGAATTTATCAACCGTCCACTCTTCCTGCGGCCTGGTAGCATGAATGGCGATACCGTTTCCGATCCGGGCATTACGGGGGATCAGGCCCAGTTTTTTTCTTTCTTCAAAACGGCGGTAACTTTCATCATTCGGGTAATCGAGCAGGAGTTCCGGCCCCCATTTGGGATGTATTTTTTTCAGGATCACTTTAAAACTGCCATCCGGTGTACGTTTATCCCCTTCCTTCATTTTGTCGCTGAGGTCTTTGCTGCCAAATACAATCGGGTAGGTGGCATACCAGCCATCTTCATCATATACTTTTAATTCGTAATCGCTTTTGTCTACAACAATGTAAACAGATTGCCCAATGGAATCGCTCCGCATGGGAACTGGGCGCAGGTTGTGGCGCAGCGGATGGTTGGGGATGATCCATGCCATGGATGCCAGTAAAACCATAGCGAGGACGGAAAAATAAGTGATCGGGTGTTTCATAACAATAGATGCTCGGCTTTTCTAACCATTCAAAGCCTGTGCCAGATTCAATCATCAGACCCCCAAATTAGCAAATAATTTATTGCAGAATCGTTAAATTCCGGGATAGCCCATCAGGTATATAAACGGGGCGAAACGGAGCCCCATTGCATTGACACCGAGGTTCCGGACGGCGTTCATGCTGCCAAGGGGAAAAGCTTTGCTGCTGTCGTAAAACCCGGGCAGGCATTCGAGTTGAAAACCAGAACTTTTGTATATTCCTGTATATTCTTCGAGGCTCAGCAGGCGCTCTGTCCAGCTCCCGGTCCTGGGGTGACAGGTATTGTACGGGTGCGATGGGGTTGCCGGCAGGGACCCGTCCTGCAGGAAAAGGGAGACGGCTTCTGAAATATCATCTTTTCGCATCCCCCTGGTCAGTTCGGCAAGGATTCGTATATCCGGAACCGTTAGTTGGGGCGCCATGCTTCGGATCATCAACTCCCGCATGCGTAAATAAGGGGGGTGTGGCCTGTCACCTGTTCGCGCGGCTTCCGCGTCAGACAATCCCACATACTCATCCTTTCTCTGCAAAGCCTCCAGCTTCCGGCGCTGCATGGGGTTTTCCGGGTTCGACGAGGTGCTGAATACCGTAACCATTTCCGGATTGAGTTGCCGGATGGTTTGGAAAAAGAGGGAAGGGTTGTACACATGTTCAATGACATCGGTACCAATGATAATATTTGGCCGAAATGGCCCGCAATCATTGATATCGCCTGTGATGCCCGCTGAAATATCGATGTGTAATTGTTTGGCCAATGCCATGGAGCCCTCCATGAATTCCCGGTCATGGTCCAGCAATACCACTTCACCGAACCCGGAAAATTTCGCGAACAGCCCAAGCAATCCATTGCCCGACCCGTAATCGAGTAGGCAGGTTTCTGCAACAGGTATGTTGGATTTGCTGCAAGCCAGGTTGAAAGCTTTCGCGTAAATAGAGAGGTAATAATCCTGGTGCCGCAGCAGCCTTTGCAGGTATTGCAGGCTGTATGGGTGTTCGGGCAACAAATCAAGCCTGATCGATTTCAGTCTTTCCTTGAATGGGCCGATATGATTTTCAAACTTCATGCAGCGGTTTGTCTGAAGTTGGAAAGATACAGTTTTCAATCATGGGCATGAAAAAACCTTCGCCGGTTTTGAATGTACATTCATTTCCAACGAAGGTGTCAGAGAGAGTATGTGATGCTTCCGGACTTTTGCTTAATTACTGAAGCGGAGGCCGAAAGTATATGGACGAATATCCATTGCATTTTCATACATCGACTTAGGCGCATAGGATGCGTAAAACTTCACCGGGCCCAGTCCGATCTCGCCGATATAAGAGAATTTGAATTTTTCGAGGTCGTAGTCGCCTTTGTTTTTCTCTTTGCCGCGGGCTTCACTCTTTTGTTTGTTGCGCTGGCTGTACAGGTAACCGGCGCTCACGCCAAAGCTGATGATGAATGGCTTTTTGCCGGGCTTATGGTTGGTGGCAAAGTTGAGCATGACGGGTACGGTCAGGTAATCGGCGGCCAGTTTGTTTTTGGAAAACCCAATGGAGTCGCGGAAAATAAAAGGCGCATTGCTGAACTGCCCGTTGCTGTAAGGGATGGGCCCATCTTCTTTATAACTGATATCCGACCTATAACGGTAATTGTTGAGTTCAAGGCCCAGGCCCCATTTCAGGTTTACATTTTCCTTGATCAAACTGAGTTGCTGCATAAAAAACCAGATGTTCACATTCACGCTTTTGCCTGTTCGCAATTTTAGATCGTTGCCGTTAATGGCGGGGTAGCCCGGGCGGTTAACGAGGTAATTGCCTACGGCAGTGTAGTCTGTTTTATCGGTATAGTTCGCGAAGCCCAGGTCAATCACGCCCCAGTTGGTTTTCACACGGGATTTCTTTTTGGGGGAATGACTGGTATAGTCATTGTTGATGTCAATACTTTTCTTTCCATCGCCTTTCTTTTTGATGATGACGATGTTTCCGATTCGGATGGTATCGGGTTTCTTTACGTCTGTGCTGTCGCCTGTTTGCGCTTTGGCGCCGCTGCATACTACTGCCAGTGCTAATACGGTCGTTAGCCTTTTCATGGTTGTCGGTTTTATGGTGAAATGATTACCGGGCGGCGATTTCAAATCCGGCAATCTTGATGCCGTTGCCCGTTTTTATATTGGTTCTTCTTTCTACGTTGCGTTTGATTTTCCTGATCAAGCCATTGAGTTTTGATTTTTTCACTTGTTCGTCATCCAGGAACAACACATCGTTTTCTTCAGTGCCCGGCGGTTCATTGCTTATGGATGCCGTCCTGGCGCCCGCTACCGGTAAGGGTTGCATGATATCGGTGTCGAGCGCTGTCAGCGGTTTGATTTCTTTTTGAGGAACTTCTTTGTTGTTGTTTGCAATCAGCATCGCTTCTTTTTTCTCGTTCAAAGCCCTCTTTTCCAGTTCTACGGATTCAGGTGCTGAAATGTTACGCGGAAGTTTGTTAATATTTTCTGAAACGATGTCGCGCCTGTTTTCTTTTTCCGGCTGGTTGTTAACAGACGGCTGTGTGATGCTGCGTGTAGGCTTTTCCGTTATATTGTTGGATGCGGCAAAGGTTTGTTCTTTATCTGGAACAGGGCCGGCGATAGCCGGTTGGCCCGCTTTTTCAGGGCCGGTAGCCTGTTCGGGTACTGAAGCCAAATTTTCAGTGGCCTCAGTTGGGGTTTGAGGAGCATCGGCTGTGTTTCCGTTTCCGGGAATCTTCGTTTTGGCCTTGCCGTTAGTGCCTGCCGCTATTTCGGTTTCATGGGCATTATTGGCAGGATAAAGCGCCCGGTACCCGGTAAAGAGGCCGAAACCCAGTATGGCTGCGGCTGCGGCGTACCGGAAGAAGCGCATGGCTACCACGCGGGAGCCGCTGTGCCGGTATAAGCCCTCTGTGTATGGGAATCGGATGGTTTCAGCCGGATCCAGTTTGGTTTTTTGCAGGATCTCCCACTCTTTTTTAGCTGTTGGGTTTGTTTGTATCTCGCTTAGTACGCGTGACGCTTCCGAAGCAGGCAATTCCCCATCGAGTTTCAGCATCATCTGGTCAAGCATCGCGGGTTGGATAGGTTCTTCCTTTAACAGGGCAGACAGGTTGCCATGAGATGTTATTTCAGGGGAGAGTTTGGTTTGTGCTAAAAGTTCCAGTTCAATCGCCAGGTCCGGGTTGTCGGCCAGGAAAACATCTACCGCGCTTTTTTCTGCGGCAGACAATTCATTGTCTACATAAAGCAGCAGGTAGCTTTCGTAATTATGGCGATTGATGTTCATGATGTTCAGTATTAAAGCACGTTTTCCATCTTCACAATATATTCCCTCAGTTGCAGCCGCGCCCTGTGCAGGTAAACTTTTACCTGGCTTTCGTTTAGCCCGGTGATTTGCCCGATCTCCACATAACTGTATCCCTCATAATCCTTCAGCATCACCAGGCTGCGTTGTGTTTCATTCAGTTGGGCCAGGGCTTCGTCTAAAACCCGGCGGGCCATGGGTTGTTGGGTTTGCACGCCACGGTCGGTGTCCCTGAATTCATCCTTCAGGCTTACCCTTTTGTTTTTCCGGATATGGTCGATCATTTGATTATAGGCGATGGTGAAGAGGTAACTTTTCATCCTATCACCCTCCACTTCCTGCCTGTTTCTCCAGAGTTTTTCAAATGCGCTTTGCACCACATCCCTTGCGTCCTCTTCGTGCCGGAGGTTTTTCAGGATGAAGCGGTACACGTTATCCGCAAACAGTTTCACGCAGTCGTTGTATTCTCTCTCTGTCATACAGCGGTTGGCCTTGTTATCACTTGTTACGCATGAGCGGCCATAAAGTTACAGAATCCATATTTTTTTAATTTTTTCGCCCCATGTACAATTGCCATGAACCGATGATTGGATTCCAGGTTCATAGATAAATACATATTACATTGATAAACAACTCGTTGTGGGTTTTGTCAGATATGCATCAGTCCGCGGGTAACTGGGTTCCAATGGGGTTCCTGGTATGTTGGACAGGTTTGTTGGGAGGGGTTATCTGGAATGCAGGATTCTTTCCGATTGCTTTCTGTACCGGCGCCGGCAAATCGGGCCAGGAGCAGGAGGCTTAACAGCACCAGGGCCCCTATTAAGGAAACATCGCGTTTTTCCCGCATGAAGTTGTTTTGGAGTATTACGAAGCTACAGGTAAAAGGTTACTCAGATGTGTGGGAATTGTTAAAAATCGGTTGGGAAGATTACATTTGTACCCACCAGGCTTGAATAATTTATAAGCTTTGTTTTTGTTTGGCTTAATGGCTTTGGTGTTTAAAATTGCCGGAATCGTAACTCTATTATTAAAAGAAAAAACACATAAAATTATATCTATGAATGAAGCATTTGTCAGCAGGATTGGGGCGGAAATTGAAGACATCAAAACATCGGGATTGTACAAAACCGAGCGCATCATCAGCAGTCCGCAGGGCGCGGAAATTACGGTAAACGGTAAAACGGTTTTGAACTTTTGCGCTAATAATTACCTTGGGTTGTCTTCGCACCCCAAAGTGCTTGAGGCGGCCAAGCGCTATATCGACACACGGGGATATGGCATGAGCAGTGTGCGATTTATCTGTGGAACGCAGGATATCCATAAAGAGCTGGAAGCTAAATTATCCGCGTTCCTGGGCACGGAAGACACGATTTTATATGCGGCTGCATTCGACGCGAATGGCGGTGTTTTTGAACCATTGTTCAATGAAGAGGACGCTATCATCAGCGATGCCCTGAACCATGCATCCATTATTGATGGTGTGCGTTTATGTAAGGCGCAGCGATTCCGCTATGAACATAATAATATGGCTGACCTGGAAGTGAAGTTGAAAGAAGCGTCGGGCGCCCGCAGCCGTATTATTGTAACAGACGGCTCGTTTAGTATGGATGGAACCATCGCACAGTTGGATAAGATCTGTGCACTTGCCGACCAGTACGACGCGGTTGTGATGATAGATGAGTGCCATTCATCGGGTTTCCTTGGAAAAACCGGCAGGGGTACGCATGAATACAGGGGGGTGATGGGTAAGGTGGATATCATCACCGGTACCCTGGGTAAGGCATTGGGCGGCGCGAGTGGGGGTTTTACTTCAGGGAGGAAGGAAGTGATAGACATGTTGCGCCAGAGGAGCCGTCCGTATTTGTTCAGCAATACATTGGCGCCAAGCATTGTGGGCGCGTCTATCGCGGTACTGGATATGCTGAGTGAAACCACGGAGCTGCGTGACAAGCTGGAGCGCAACACGATATATTTCAGAAAGAAGATGACGGAAGCAGGGTTTGATATTAAGCCTGGCGACCACCCGATTGTGCCGATTATGTTGTATGATGCCGTGATGGCGCAGAATATGGCCGCCCAGTTATTGGATGAGGGCATTTATGTGATCGGGTTTTTCTTCCCGGTGGTGCCTAAAGGACAGGCGCGCATCAGGGTACAACTTAGTGCCGCGCATGAGGTGGAGCACCTGGATAAAGCCATCGCGGGTTTTATCAAAGTGGGCAGGGAATTGGGGGTGTTGAAGGGGTGATTGGATTATTCGTTTTTCATGGCCAGTTTTGGACTCCGGTCGATATGGTACAGGCCCCAGTGTTTTTCGGGTTCCAGGGGGTCGGGGGAGCCTTTCCATGATTCATCAAAAGCTTCAAAATAAAATGTGGCGATCCGGGCTTCGTCGGTCCATTGCATGAGGTCCTCGAAATACATTTTCTGGTATGCTTCGCTCACGAGTTCAGGATTGATGCCCCTGCCGTTTGATTGTGTGGACCATCCGGCTTCGGTGATCAATACCGGTTTGTCGGGATACTTCGCGGCTACGGCTTCATAGTTTTGCCTGCTGTATTCAATGGCTTCATGAATATGTTTGTATTCCCAAACGGGGTAGGTGTGTATGGAAATCAGGTCGAGCACTTCGGCGAGTGGTTCGAGCTGACTGAGCCAGGGCACATAGTTTTCGCAGAAGGTCACCGGTTGTGCGCAATGCGCTTTTACATCCTGCGCGTACCGGATCACTTGTTGTACGGGCACGTAATGATCCGTCCAGTCAACACAGGCTTCATTACCCACCGATAAGCAACAAATGATGCCGGGATATTTATTAGCCAACTCTATCAGCCGGTTGATTTTTTCCTGGTTCGATATGATGTTTTTGTCTAATTGTTCTTCGCTGTACACGCCGCCGCCCCATGGGCACCCGAAATTATTTCGCTCCGCTTCAATGTAGGCGCCAAGCATCAACCTGAAATCAAGGTTTTCATTTTTGATGACATCAATAACAGTTTGCGCATGCGCGTCAACGTCATACAAACGCAGGTATTGCCAGCGGCCATGGAGGAGGAGCAAATCTTCTTTCACTTCTTCATACGAAGGGTACTGGCCTCCCGGTTGCTGGCCTTCGCGGAAGCCAGAATAACAAATGGCCCTGCCGGGTGGCAGTTGATAGCGGTCGAAAAAATTCGTCATTAGTATTTCAGCTTTTCGTGTGTGTCCCAAATGCCCCAATATGCGCCCACCGTACCTTCGGAGCCCACTTTCCATGATTCGTCAAATGATGAAAAGTACATGACCGGGATGTTTTCGTTGGCCGACCATAATTGTGTATTGATGAAATAATCCCTCGCGTGTTTTTTTGAGGGTACGGCGCCTTGCAGGCTTTCCCCTTCACTGGGCCATCCCGTTTCCGTGATGATTACCGGCCGGTTGCCCGCCGCTGATTTTGCCTGCGCGTACATTTGTTTCATGTATTCAAGCGATTGTTCAAACGGGCAACCTTCCCAAAAGGGATAACAATTACAGAGTACCATATCACAGGCTTCCGTAATCGCGGGCCTTTCGGTGAATTCATAATATGCGTCCACATATCCTACAGGTATGCCCGGCAGCGCGGCTTTCACTTCGCGGATGTACTGCAGCAACTGTTCTTCGGTCAGGTCCTTTCTGTACAGCACTTCATTGCCCACCGCGGCAACATCAACATATCCGTTTTTGGCAAGGTTGATGAGGGCTTGTATTTCGATCCTGTTTTTTTCTTCGTCTTTACCCAGCCATGCACCCACGAGGGTTTTCATGTTCATTTGTTTGGCCAGTATGGGCACCCATTCATTGCCTTCGATGCAGGAGAAGGAGCGAACCCATTTGGTATGCGGCCGCAGGATGCTGAGGCGGCGTTTCACCTGTGCTTCGGTGATGATATCTCCTGGCTTTTGCCCTTCTTCATACAAAGAGAAACAAAACCCGTGCACACCGTTTTGCATGATTTCAGCGAAGAGTTGCTGCAGGGCTTCTTCGCTTTCACCGGCTACATAGCTGCTGTCGGCATCGGGCCGGAGCGAGAGTGTATAATCTTTCCTGAACGACATGATGTTGAATTTTTAATGGTTATAGTTCACCCCTGCGGCGTACAAGCTCCTGTTTGATCTCGCGGGCTTTTTCTTCCGACAGGTCGTAGCGCCACATCACCCAAATAGCCAGGGCGGCGGTTACCACGGGTATAACGATATCGGCTATACGAAGATTCATGATGGTGGCGGCAGATTGCTCTGTTAGCGACTGGTCGAAGCCCACCACTTTCAGCACCCAGCCTCCGAGTACGAGCGCGAGGCCCTGTCCCAATTTGACCATCCACCAGTAGATGGCGCCAAAAGTGCCTTCTTTGCGGGGCATGCCGTTGTAGAGTTCATCGAGGTCGCAAACATCAGCGGTCATGCTCATCATTAATGTGAAAAGGCCCCCGATGCCAAACGACATCAATGGAATGGGAATAAACATCATCCAGGGCTGTCCGGGTGTAAAGCCCCACCACTTCAACGCGTACCCGAAAATGGAAATGATGGTGGATATGATGAATGCCTTCCGCTTACCCCATTTCCTGGCCATATATGAAATGATTGGGATGACGAGGAATGCCGTAGTAAAGGCGCTGATGGTTGAGAACCAGGCCGGCCATGTGCCCGCGCTGCCATAGTCGCCGCGGAACAGGTAAAAGACGATGATGAAGTAACTGAATGAAGCCACTACCTGGAAGCCGTTGAATACCAAGAAAGTGGCGCCGCAGAGTTTCATGAAAGGTTTGTTGCGGGTGATGTTCACCATATTCCGGAACAATTCTTTCAGGTTCGACATGATGTTTTTGATCGAAAGTTCCGCCCTGTTTTGCAGGTGCGTCTGGTCAACCTCTTTGCAGAAAATCGCGGGAAGCACACCCAGCAGGATGCAGATTGAACCTACGATGATAGAGAGTTTGCGGACGCCTTCAGCCTGAGTGTTGAATATATCCGGATCGGCAATGATGACCCAGAACCAGGGAACAATCATCCATGCGATTTGCCCGATGGTTTGCGAAAATGCCATCAATCTTGTGCGTTCGTTGTAATCGGATGACATTTCATAACCAAGTCCGATCAATGGTGTGGAGAAGATGGTATTGGCCGTAAGGTAAACCAAAGAGAGAATCAGGAAATACCAGAAATTATACCATTGGGTGTTGGTGGGATCGAGTTGCCATAGTAATGCAAACAATATCCCGCAAAAGATGGCGCCGATAAAAATGTATGGCCTGCGGCGTCCCCAGCGTGATTGCGTATTGTCTGATATGAAACCCATGATCGGGTCTGTGATGGCGTCGTAGATGCGGGGCAAGCCACCGAGCAAGCCTGCAAGAAAGGGGTCCATGCCAAATGCCGTGAGCAGGAAAAAACTAAAAACACCCAATGCGCCCGGTAGCAGGTTGTTGACGAGGTGCCCCGACCCGAATGCGAGCTTTTGTACAAATGGTACCTTATCGGAATGCTTGCTTGATGGGTTTGTCATGATCTTTTATTTTTTTGGTTGCATCAGGATGGTTTGAAGTGATTTGCCGGAAAGCATGGTATTTGTTTGCATGTCATGTACGGAGACATGCACCGGTATGTCTTTGTCGCCGGGATTAAAGAGAATGACGGCAATTGATCCATCGGGGTTTTGCGCGGCTGTCATGCTGATATTCGGGTCGGGGTTATCAAACCCAATCCGCACGGCGCCCGGACGGATGTATTTGCTGAAATGCGCCATGGTATAGTAAAGCGGCGTGAAATAAATTTCGTCGGCTTCAGGGTCAACAATAACGGGGGCAACGCACCAGTTCTTAAACCAGTTAGGCCCACCTTGTTTATCGAGCACCATGTTCCAGTCGACCCAGCCATCCACATAATGATTCAGGCACCCAATAATATCATTCGCATACCTGAACACAGGTGTATATTTTGGGTGCAGGTGTTTTTCCTTTTCTGAAGCCCAATCCCAGCCCCAGTCGGTGGCTTCCGCTTTCCAGTACCAGGCATCATCTTTCCATTTGGGTACTTCCGCGTCTACGCATGCTTCGGTGTTGATGAGGTGTTTGCCCGGTGCGAGTTTGTGTGTATGATCCAGTGAAGCGGGGAAGTAATCATAGGTGCTGGCATACCAATGCACCGCCATGCCGCCCAGGTATGACGAGGCTTTGGGGTCACCGAGCAGGATGTTGGCCCAGCGTTCCAGTTCTTCGCCCCTGTTTTGGTCATATCCCAGGATCACGATGTCTGATAGGCCTTCGGCATGCAATTTGGGGCCGAGGTAGTCGCGCACGAAGTCGCGCATTTCTTCAGGCGTGAAGTGCATGCTTTCCCAGTTATTGCTGTTGCCCAGGGGCTCGTTTTCAACGGTAATGCCCCAGATGGGTATGCCTTGTGCGCGGTATGCTTTGATGTATTTAGAGAAGTAGAGCGCCCATGTATCGCGGTATTCAGGCAACAGTTTACCGCCGCGCCAATCGTTATTGTCTTTCATCCAGGGTGGCGCCGTCCATGGGGAAGCAATAATCTTGAAGCCGTCCACTGATGTTTTCATGGCATCCTGTATCATAGGGATGAGGTCGTTTGCATCTGCGTCTATGCTAAACTGTTGTAATGATTTATCGCCGGGTGTCATCGCATACGCGTACTGGCTAAGGGAAAAATCGCAGGAATTGATATGTGTCCGGGTTAAGGAATAGTTGGCGCCTTCCCGGCTGAAATATGCGTTTACAATTTTTTCCCTGTTTGGTTTGCTCAGCCTGTTGAGCAGGTGGGCCGAGGCTTCGGTGAAAGAGCCGCCAAAACCGGTGATGGCCTGGAAGCGTTTTTCGGGCAAAATGTTTATTTGGCGTGCCCCCGGAATTTTTACGCCCGGTTGCAGGGTTTGCATGTTCCTGCCGGCGGCCGATGTTTCCACGATCTGCACGGTGGATTGTGCCTGAGTTGTGTTGTTGATCAACATACAAAATGGTATGATGGCGGTTGCCGTTAGCCGGTGTATCATGCTTGTCTTCATTCGTTTGTGATAGATGTGGATGGATGAATGAATACCCTGATGATGCTGATTTCGCCCCTTCGCTCAAACACGGAAGCGCTTTGTACAGGCGGCAATTCCCTTCCTTCAAAGCTTTCCGTATTGCCAATGGAATATTCAACAATGATGGATTCATGATTGCTCCAATCATATATCACAGGAACCTGGCAGATGCTGAACATGAGTTGGCCGCCTTGTAAGCGGACTTGCTGCCATTTCCCGGATACATCCACATAAGAAACTGTTTCATCGTTTTTTATGCATTCATCTTTTTGCAACAGGAATGGGTCAAATCGGAGCTTTCCCTCATGGATTTGGATACCCAATTCGCCATAGCGGCAGATGATGTCTTCTTTCACCTGTCCAGTCATGCCCGGTTGCTGCGCGCCTTTGTGTAAGGGCGTATGGGAGTATGGGTCTGAAGGAAATGCGCCATACAGGGCCGGTGATTTATGTAAGCCGATACCTTCCTGGATCTCATAGTAGTGGGCGATCAATTGTCGCATTGTGTCCTTGTCGGCCCCTTCATGCACTGCACGCATGCAGGTTTCCTGCACGGCAAGCAGGAGCTTCGACACCATGTGCCAGTAAATGGAACCCAGGCCTTCATAAGCAAAGAAAGTGCCTGACCGGCCGGTGAATTCTTTATGGTTGAATACTTCTTCAAACAAGCCGAGCAGAAAACTTTTTTCATTTTTGACCAAGTCCCGGTAGGGCCCTCCCAGGTTTTCCAGGGCGACTTCCAGGTCTGCTGCATTCCGGAAATTACCGTTGAACCGCATAGTGCCATGCGTATCTTTTTCCATTATCACACGATTGCCATCTGCCAGCAGTTTTGAAACTAACGGTGACGATTGTACGCTTTCAACGCTGAATGTATTTTTCTGCAGGAACCCGGGCAGTTCTTTATTGGGATAGAGCAGGTAGCTGTATTGGTCCGGACGGAACAAGCTGCTTTTTTTCAGCGCATCGAGCACATGCAGGCTTTCTGATGCCGACAGGTAGCCGGAGCTGAGAACAGCCACTTGTCCTTCCAGCATTTCAGGCAAATGGCTGACCCCGGCTTCCTGGCCATGAATGGATAATAAGTTATAGGTATGGTATAAGCCATCCGTTCTTTTGTTGGCATTAATGGCTTGTTCAAGGAAACTGAGGGCGTCCCGGAAAAATATTTGCAGTTCATCGGTGTTGATGATGCTTGTTTGTCCGCTAAAACTGTTTGTATAAATACCCTCGCGGTAATCGCTTGCGGCTTGCCCCAGGAGGTCGAGCATCTCTTTCCGGGTGCAATTGGACAAGCCTTTTTCCAGGGCGGGTTTGTATTTCTGGAAAGCCGATGCAATGTGGCCCAGGCAATGTTTCAGTTCGGCGGATAATGCAATGGATTTGCCTGCGTGCGATTCCCAGATAGGATTGAAGAAAGTCAGGAACCTGCGCAGGTAGTATAGCGTCACCATCGATAGGCCATTGCCCACCAGCGCGTTGTTCGCGTCATTCCATTCGGGGCGTTGCGTGTTCATCCAGATGCCGGCACCGGGCACAAAATTTGAGAGTTTGGCTAATACAGTTGCCAGGATTTTTTCGGTGAAAGATACTTCGTGGATTTTGCCTGTGGCATTGAGGAGCAATGCGGCATCAGCACCCAATGATTTTTTCCGTTCCAGGATTTTCTTTTCCTGCAGGTGATCGAAGAGGATGCTGTCTTTAGGGTTTTTCAATATTTCCCGGTAGGGCTTTATCCGGTATGGTACATGCGCATATACAAAGCCGGATTGTGTGAGCATCTTGCTCATAGTCTGCGGGCGGTACGCTTGTAAAAATTCCAGGAATTTGAGCAGGTAAATGATTTGATGATCGCCCCAGTAGCCGATGTACGACCAGGGGTTATCGGCTTCAATGGTTTCCCAGTCAAAGCCATCCTTGGTTACGCGGTAAGGGTTGTACCCGTCAAATGTTGACGCGTTCAGGAATTTATATATCATTCCTTCAATAAACGCGGGATAGGCATAAGAGAGGGCTTCCCAGTTTTGAAAGATATCGCGCCAGTTGCCCTGGTAATCTAAAATCTTTGAACCATCTGTTTCGTTGCGGGTGTTGATGGAAAACTGGTTCCAGGGCCTGCTTGGGTCGCCGTGGCGCCTGCTGAACGTCAGGGGCAGGTATTCTTTACTTAACCTGATGAACGAAGGATCGGATGCTCTTTGGATGATGGTTTCTAATTCGAATAAGGAAAAATTTTCGGGTAACCCTTCAAGAACCGGTTTTGCATTCGTGTATACTTCAGCGTTAGCCTGTCGGAGGTATGCTGTAAAATCCCATTTTTCGATCCTGTATTGATCGTCGAATATGCCGCCCCTCATAATATTGAAGAGTACATTCGCGAAATGGCGGCTGTTTTTGAGCCTGTCGGCGCTTTGTTGCAACCCGTCGGCCGCGGCCACTCTTTTAATTAATTGATCGGTGCCTTTTTGAATATCTGCGAGGATATCTTTTTGCAGGTTTCTGTTGGCTTTTATTTCATCCATGAGCCGGATGATTGCGGGCTGGCTTTGGTTGACATTCGCGATGACCAGCCACTCTTTTGTGCCGGCTGCTTCCAATACAAAATCGCTCTGTATCAAGTAGGCCCCTTTTTCGCCTTTCACATCCATTTCTTCACGTACCGGCGACCCCTTCCTGTATGCCTGTAATTGCCTGTTCGATAAAAGATAAACGGGGTTGGGCAATCCCATACTCCATGCTATGTTCGCTTTTAAAGCTTCACTGGGCTCTGCTTTGTCCACTATAATCGCGCTGAGGGCGTATAATCCCAGGCCAGCCTCTTTCTGCAGTTCACTGCGTTTATACGCGTCCGTTAGGTTGCTGACTTTTTGTTGCAGGTCTTGCCCAACGCCATAAGGTAATATATTCTGCAGCCCGTCGATAATGCTGATTTTTTGGGGCTTACCGGAGAGGTTGCTGATGGATGCTTTCCGCACGAACCCATATGTATCGCTGCTGTTCCATTGATACCGGAAGCGCAGTCCCGCCGCCGGATATATTTCTTCAAACAGGATGGCATTACCCCATCGGCTTTTATACAGGTTGCGTTCCGTTTTGCAGGACGCTTCGCTGCGGATAGAGAATGGTTCCCAGGTAATGGTATTTTCTCCATCCTGTATCCGGATGATGGTTTTAGGCCCTGTATGCTCGGCGGAATCAATGAGTTTGTCATCGGTATCGTAAGGGAACAATGCATAATCAGGATTTTGCCGGCCAGCCGTGATGCCGCCATTGCTGGCCTGGAACAGCCAGTGGTTCGAATCGCTCACCATACTTATGAGGAACGGCCGCATGGAATCTGCATGGGGAATTTTATAATACCATTCTCCCTGTATTTCCACTTCAATAAGCTGGTTTGACGGTTGAGTCGCCGGTTTGATGGCAGTAGTTGACACGGTGCAGTTGATTTACTGATCAAAAATTCAGGCATAACCCGGCAGGGCAAGTGATTGAAATCTTCTTTGCCCCGCCAGTATTGCAACTGATTAAAGCCCTTGTTTGATTTTAGCTACAGGCTTAGCGTTGCCTGTACACTTTTACGTAATCCACAATCATGGATTGAGGGAACGGCGTACCTGTTGTGGGGAAGCCTACGAAGTTTCCGCCCACAGCTACATTCAGGATGATGAAGAATGGCTGGTTGTATACCCATTCTCCGGGAACAGATTCCGGAGTGATGCGCTGATAAAGAAAATCATCCACATAGAAATCAATAAAATCAGTACCCCATTCTACAGCATAAATATGGAAGCCTGTATCGAATCGGCCATTGGTCAGCGCGTATGATTTTGTAATGGCATTGCCACCGGAATATCCCGGGCCATGTATGCTTCCATGTGTGATGGAAGGCTGCTGGCCCCTTTGCTCCATGATATCAATTTCCCCGCATTGCGGCCAAGACACGGTATTGAAATTAGCGCCAAGCATCCAGAATGCAGGCCAGATGCCCGGGCCGGTTGGTGTTTTGATCCTGGCTTCAAATCGCCCGTAAGCCTGGTCGAATAAACCCTGGGTTTTGATACGCGCGGAAGTGAAACCCGAGCCCGCGAAGGATTCACTCCTTGCGGTGATAACGAGGTTGCCGTTTCCATCCTGCGATACATTCGAAGGGCGGTCAGTATAATATTGCAGTTCGCTGTTGCCCCAGCCATTCGAACCTGTTCCAATATCGAATGACCATTTTGTGGCATCCGGTGATGATCCCGCTACGCCATCAAATTCATCGCTCCAGGTGAGTTCCCATGTCCGGGCGGGAAGTGTTTGCATGGCATCGCGTGAGCAGCCCTGGAAAAAGGAAGCAGTTACGATGGCTAATCCGCCGGCTAAGAGCCGGAAACTTTTTTTATTAAAATATATGGCTCGCATAGTTTTCTTTTTTTGATAAGTAATAGTCTTTAACCCTGTACATGCCTACCTGAACAGAATATTGTCGAGGTAGATGGTCCCATTTCCTTCGAACTTCAACTGGAATACATTGTTCAGTGCAACAGGCGCGAAAGCCGACAATGGTATGTCGATGCTGTTCCATCCGCTTGAAGTGGGCACATTTAATGTAAACGGTGTTTCTACCGGGCCAGGACTGATCAGGAATATGCGCAAGCTGGTTGAGTTGGCGCTATAATAATCGAGGTGGAGGAAAGTTTTTCCAGACACATCCTGGTTGCTGCCGAATTGCAAGCCCTGGTAATTCAAGCCGGTGTACACCAATGTATTGTTACCGCCAATAGCTGTTTGCGTAACCACAGTGGCTTGTCCCCAGTTTGGATTCAGGTCGGAACCTGGCACATTCGTGTAGCTGTCGCTGAATATGGAAATCACGTCACCTGCAGGGTAACCGGGAACGGGCGCCGCTACAGACGGAGTGATGGGCAAACGCCAGAAATAAATATTATCAAGGTAGATATCACTATTACCTCCACCATCAAACTTAAACTGGATCACATTGCTCAGGTCAACCGGTGCGAATGCTGATAGCGGGATGTCCACTGAATTCCATCCGGATGTAGGCACCGTTAAGGTGAACGGCGTTTCCACAGGGCCGGGGCTGATCAGGAACACGCGAAGCGTGGAAGCATTTGTCGTGTAGTAATCGAGGTGCAGGTAATTATAGCCCGACACATTCTGGCTGCTGCCTAATTGTACGCCCTGGTAATTGAAATTCGCGTATTGCAATGTGTTGTTTCCGGCGATAGGCACTTGTGTAACCACCGTGCTTTGTCCCCAGTTCGGGAAGAAATCGGTGCCGGGTACATTGGTATAGCTGTCACTGAAAACAGACAGCACATTGGCTGCGTTGGCAGATGGCGCGGGCGCTGCTGTAGCCGGCGTTACCGGGTTGCGATAAAAATAAATATTATCTACATATACATTTGGCAGGCTGCCAGACAGCACCAGTTGCGCAAGGTTCGCGGTTGATGCCAGGCCTGTAAAACTTGACAAAGGCACATCAATACTGACCCAGTTGTTTGATACCAGCGTTGGACTAGTGACGGTGATTTCATGTTGCGAATCATCGCCGCCGCCAAACACTCCGTTCGCGCCGAAATCGACCAGCAATATTTTGAAATTGTTGGGCAGGTTGGTTGCATCCGGTGTCCATAAATCCATGTGGAAGAAACGCATCGCGCTCGCGTTCACCGGTGGTGTTTTGAATTCAATACCCACGAAGTTGAGGTTGCGGTAACGGATGACATCATTGCCGGCCACTTGAATGAAGAACTCTTCCGCGGTTGAAAACTGCCAGCGAGTGTTCCAGGTATCAACAGGCACATTGCTGTACGCGTTGCTGTATAATGATACAACATTTGATGGGTCCTGAGTGGGATTGGGAGCCGCAGATGTAGGCCCGACGGGCGTTCCGGTAGACGTGATCTGTAATGATCCGATGGCTTCTTCCCCGGCCAATATGGCTTTCACGGTGGCAGTGCCCGCATCGTTCACCTGTACAAGCCCGGTTTCATTCACGCTTGCCACGCCGGTATTGCTGCTGGTAAATGTGAAGTAATGAGGTGACACACCCACTGTTTGGTTGACACCCGAAGGCAGGTTTACCCTGGTTTCCAATCCGTCAACCTGGATCCTGTCTCCCGTTTCTGCATTGCCGATCACACGGTCTTGTCCATTGAAAATAACGCCGGTGACAGTGCCTAAGTCAGGCACTTGCTCAAAGCGCACTTCATCAATCCAGATAGTGTAACCCCTTCCGTTTTCCGGGCCTGCGGAATAATAGAACAAACCTTTTTCATTGGTCAGTTTCGCCGGGTCCGGAATGGGGATATATACTTTTTTCCAGTTGCTGTTGACCGGGGTGTTTTGCAGGCTCACGAGGAATTTATTTTCTCCGAGGTCGTTGCCTAAGCCCATCACGCCAATGGTTGCGGGCTGTGAAGCTTTAATGTAAAAGCTGATGGCATTGAAGCCACTGAGGTTGCGGCCGGTGCGGCTGTAGAAAACGCCGCCTGCATAAGAGCCTTGCGGACTGTTAGCATCGGGCACTTCAAAGCGCATGGATGCGGCAGTTCCCGCATAGCTTACCTGGTTGTCTACCTGGAAGGCACGCACATCCGAGCCACCGAATGCGGCATAAGCGAGGTCGCTGGTGAAATCATCAATGAACACTTCTGCCGTTGCCGGTAAATCGGGCGCGACGAGGCCATCAATATCCCTGCGGCAGCCCAGGCTTGTTAGGATAAGCGTAGCCGTTAGCAGAAAGAACCACTGGGTTTTTGTGATTATTTTTTTCATAAACAACTCTTTATTAGTTAAAGCAATCGTGAGCAATTATTTTCCAATATTGATTTGAATGTATGTCCTGATTTCCCATTCGTTGCCATCAGGGAATCCAATGGCTGTTGGATCGGGTACCCAGTTGCCGGCCGCGTCAAGTGTTTTCACCGGGGAGTAACGTGGCGAATACCTGTTCAGCGTGCGGTAAGTGCCGCGAACACCTATTTTGGTGCCGGGAAGCATGAACCAGTCAGGCTTTCCGATTTCGGTGGAAAGGTCTGCGATCAACTGCAAGGGGAACGTCAGGTTGAAATCACGATGGTAGTCGAATGGGCCCCAATCGTTGAATTTTCCAATCGCGATCAGTTTAGTTTTCTTATAGATTGTCCGCACATCAATACCATACCTGTTAATGGTCCGCGTGTCATTGCCATTGGCCTGTCCGTTACCTGCGTACAGGTTCGCGATGATGCCGAAGTTTGGATTGAGTTTAGACACGATGCGCGCATTCGCTTCCCAGAGGTCTTGCGCCGGCGCTGAACCGGGGAATACGAATGTGGTACGTCCGTTACCGAGGATACCAATTGCCGCGTCCTGGATGGTTGGCAGGTGGCGGTACACAAAATCGGCGCTCACCGCGAATTTGGCATCTTCCGCACGGTCGTTGTCCCAATCATACATCCAGGTGCCCGGTGTGGGGTCGTAAGTGATCAGGAGTTCGCCGCCCACGGTTTCGCGGTTGGAGCGAACAGAGAATGGGTCATCCAGGATATTTCTTGGCCTTGCCGGTGCAATCAGGTCGGATGGGATCGGGCCCTCAATCGGCTTTTGCCAGAGGAAGTTCGGCGCAAACTGGAACTTGCCCACATTCACGGTAAAACCACTCAGTACATTATACATGTTACCGCTGCCAGCATCTTTTAAGCGCCACCCGGTGAAAGTCCTGGTTTGGTCCATGCCGCCATTCGCCACCAGGCCCATATATGATGCAAGTCCGTACCAGTTGATGTTTCCGGCAGAGTAGGTCAGTTTGATTTTTCCCCCGAAATTATCTTCCGTCCTGATCTGGTCCTGGTACACTACATTGTCGCGTGTAAGCTGGAATACGCGCCCGTTCAGCGGTTGGCCGCCCCATAACCCTCCGAGGTCAACACCCAGGTTACCGAATTTGCGTGAAACGGCGAGTGAAGCCCTTCTTGTTTTGGGCATCGGTACCGCGAATGAACTTTGCAGGTTGCTGCGCTGCGTGAGGTCTTCGTGGAAGATACCGGTAACATTGAATTTGGCGACGGTGCGGCTGTACTTCAGCAATATAGCAGGGTTGGCGCCCCACCAGAGTTCAGGGCCGAAAGCGAGTTTCAAACCTTTGATTTGTTTTTTTCCTTCGATCTCAAAACCAAATGGCGCTTCGCCGTTATAGATATCAATATTAGGGCCATAGTTGGCTTCAGGGTAAAGGCCGAAGAAATCGCCCTCATAACCCCAATGGTAATGCCCGGTACGGTAAAAACCTGTCAGGTTAAAGTATTTGCTGTTCCAGCTAAACTGGCTCCTGTAGAGTTGAAGCCTGTTGTTTGAATTGATGAGTTGCTGGCCGTTGGGAGTATTCACGGTAATTTTGCGGCCCCTGTTTTCGTAAAACACTTCATCAATCGGGTTTTCGGCCACATTGCCCAACACGTTAAACTGCACATTGGCCATCACATTTGGCGCCGGGCGCGCGGTGACACCTATGTTGAATGATTGCATGTGGTCGAAACCGAGTTTGTTCGGGTAGGTGGTACCGTTAGGAATTGGTTCGCGGGGCGTGGCGATCAGGCTTCCACCAGTATGGTAGGTGCTGAAATTGGCCTGCAGGTCGCTTAGATATAATTTTCCTTTCGACTGGCTTTCGAGCGCCGCTTTATCACCACGCGCCCTTAAAGTGGCATCAGCCAACTGTACCTGGCTCAGGCTGCTGATTTTTGCCTGGGCGTCGCCGGCATAGGGGTTGTAGCGGTGTACCTCTTGTAATGCGTAATAAGCCGCACGGGGGTATAACTGGTAAAGCCCCCTTTCATTGGTAGGCCCTTTGGCGCAGATGCCAAACCATTCTTCATTCATATTATTATCACCGGCTACAAAATCAAACAAGTAACCTCCGTTCGACCATGAGGCGTTGATATCATGTTCATCCAGGTTAGTGGTTTGTCCGTATTTCCACCATCCGTCGCTGAACTGGAACGTAAAGCCACCAATGCTGAGCCCAGTCTTTCCCAATCCGGCTGCCTGCGCGTAAATATCTTTCCAGTTGCTCACGAGGTAGCGGGCTTGTGACAATTGGTCTTCGGATTGTGTGATGGTATTGAATGCATCGGATCCGAATTCAGTAAAGAGTACCGGTTTATTGTATTCATTCTTAACCCGGTCAAATAAATCAGTGAAAGTCATGCCCCGGTAGCTGTTCACACCAAGGATGTCCACGTCTTTGCACTCACGGGCGATGATGTCGAGGAATAAAAGGTCACCGTTACAAATGGCAACAGGATGCGTGTTGTCGATTGCCTTCATTTGGACCGCCGCATCGTTGAATAATTTATAGAGATGGTATGCGTCTTTTGTTGATTGCCTGTCGGCCATTGGGATGTTTTCCGTTTCCGCTCCCCTCCAAAACAGGCCATAGTTATTTTCATTGCCCAACAGGAACAGGAGGATGCCGGGTGTGTTTTTGTATTCGGCCACCATCTCCTTCACTTCTTTCAGGAGCAGTTCGCGAACCAGGGGGCTCGCATAATTTGTATTGGCTTCCCATTTGCCTTTAAGGGTGAGGCCATAACGGCCAAAGGAATGGTTCAGCATGGTGAAAATACCATATTCCTCATACATATACTTAATCCAACGGGCGGGTACGCCGATGTACTGGCGGATGGCGTTGACCCCCATATTTTTCAGGAGGGGCATTTCCTGGTCAAGCGCCGCTTTAATAACATCATCGGGCTGCTGCCACAAACTATAAGAGTAATTGGTTCCGATGGGATAATAATCCCAATTCATCCCGTTCACGAAGAAGTCTTTCCCATTCACCTGGAGGGTAAAGCCCTGGGGGGAGCTTTTCACCGCCACACGGTCCGACTGGGCCTGAACGAAACTGATCCATACAAAAACATGGACAAGAAAAAGCGTTAGTTTTTTTCTCATAATGGCAAGTTTTAATGATCCGGTATATAAAATCTTCATATGTTGAAGGAAAACCCTCAAAATCTGAAGGAATTCAAAACGAAAGAATGGTTGGAGGGTAATGAAGCCGGATTAACACAGTTTTCAGGGAGAATTGATCCTTTAAAAGTACATCAATTGATACCTCATCAACAAATAATCAACCACAACAGTACTACAACCAACAAAGAAAAACCCTAATTTGAGGCTAAATCTGCTACATCTATACTACATCAACCTAAATATTGTGGATTTCTCTGGCGGGGTATTCGGAGAATCCGCCTTTTGTTGCAGCTTTCTGTAGCCGCAATAAGCCAATCATATGCCCAGGATCCTATTAGCCAGCAGGAGGTGCAGGTTTTTACCCATAATCAGTACCGGGCAGGTTCGCAAAACTGGGCGGTCGCGCAAGACGGTAACAACCGGGTTTTATTTGCCAACAATGAAGGTTTGCTGGTTTTTGACGGCACCCGGTGGCAGGTATATCCTGTGCCCAATAAAACGATTGTCAGGTCGGTTGGGGTTGCTGCCGATAGCCGTATATATGTGGGCGCCCAGGATGAACTGGGTTATTTTGCCCCTGATGCCAGCGGTTGCCTGCGCTATAACTCCCTGAGGGAAAAATTACCCGTTTCGGTGCAACGATTTGCTGATGTATGGGAGTTGGAGATGCAAGGGAATGTTGTTTTTTTCAGGACGAACCACCATATTTTCAGGTGGGAAAATGAGCAGTTCCTTGTTTTTCCCGCTCCTTCCGCCTGGGTTTCCCTGCATCAGCACCAAAATCAGGTGCTGGCACAGGACGATAAAACCGGCTTATTGGTATTTGAACAGGGTGCCTGGAAACCCTGGATACCTGCTTCAGGCTTACCGGATGGCTTCCAGGTTACCGATATCACCCCGTTCCGGAAGGATACAAGCCTGGTGAGCAGTAATGGCCACGGGTTGATGCTAATGGCAGGAAACCAACTGCTGCCATTTACCATCCGGTCTGCTTCCATCAAGCCCGACCAGCATATGACCTCTGTTTCCCAGGCCCCGGATGGTAGTTTTTGGGTGGGTACCTATTTCAATGGCGCTTTCCATATGTCGGCCGAAGGGCAAATCCTGGATAAACTGTCTACTTCAAATGGCTTGCCGAATAATACGGTCAGGGTGATTTACAGCGACCAGGAAGGCAATGCCTGGGTTGGATTGGATAATGGGTTAGCGTTGTATTCATATAATAATCATGTCCGGCATATCAATCCGCCCGCATTCAACAAAGGGGCCGGATACCAGGTAAAGTCACACCAGGGAAACTTGTATTTCGCGCTGTCGACCGGTTTGCAATATGTGCCGATCCAGGGGGTTCGCGACCTGAGCGAAGTCAGAACAGAGCCTATCCCGATAGCCGGGGGATTGACCTGGCAGTTGTCGGTTTACAACAACCAGTTATTAGCCGGGAGGGATGATGGCTTATGGTTGATTGAGCAAAACCGCGCTAAAAAAATCCTTTCAGATACCGGTTTCTGGGGCTGTATCCCTGTACCCGGATCAAACCCGCCCTTGCTGGCGGCTGGCAATTACCTGGGGATCCGTCAATTGGAAGTGTCCGATAAGGGATTAACAGACAAAGGCCCGGTGAAAGGATTCGCGGAATCGAGCCGGTATATGGAGGCCGATGATTCCTGTGTCTGGGTATCGCATCCTTACCGCGGTGTATTCAGGATCAACAGCAAAACGAATGAGATCCGTTTGTATGGACAAAAAAAAGGGTTCCCTTCTGATTTGGACAATCATGTATTCAAGCTGCGCAATAAAATTGTGTTTGCCACATCAAGGGGATTGTATGCGTATGATGCGGGCAGGGACAGTATTGTGAAAGCACCAGCATATGAGAAACTATTTGGGGCTTTGCCGTTGCGGTACCTGAAAGAAGACAATAGCGGCAACATCTGGTTTGTGCAGGATAAAATGCTGGCGGTGGTTGATTACAGCGGCGATTCAGCCGTCATTCATTATATCCCCGAATTGCACAACAGGATTTTAAGCGGCTTTGAAAATATTTATCCTTACGACCAGGAGAATGTATTGATCAGCGCCGAATCAGGGTTTTACCATATCAATTATCGTGCATATCGCGAACGCATCAGGCCGTTTAAGGCTTACTTATCGGAACTGAGTTTTATTGGCAGCCGGGACAGCATTTTGTTTGGCGGTTTTGGTGAAGGGCAGATACATGGAAAGGACCCTTTAGTGATCCCATATCAATCCAACTCATTGCATTTCGCGGGCGCTGCGTCCTGGTTCGGACAGCACAGTTCGATGGAGTTTAGCTTTTTCCTGGAAGGGTTTGATGATGGGTGGGGCCCCTGGGTCATCAATCCTGAAAAAGATTACACCAATTTACCTGCAGGCAAATACACATTTAACATCCGCGCGCGACGGAGCCCTTCACACCTGTCTGAAGTGTACTCATTCAAATTTGTGGTGGCATCACCATGGTACAAAACAACATGGGCGTACCTGGCGTACGGCATATTGGCCATCATGTGTGTGTATGCGTTAATGAAGATGCAATCGCGCAAGCATAAACGCAGGCAGGAAGCGCGCAGGCAGGCCGACCAGCAAAAGTTCAAGGAAGAGCAAAAGCAGATGGCATACCAGTTTCAGTTGCAGATGGAGAAATCGGAAAAAGACCTGATGCGGGTGCAAAAAGAGAAACTGGAAGCGGAAATTGAATTCAAGAACTCAGAACTGGCAAGCGCTACACTCAACCTCGTGCATAAAAAGGAATTTATCTTGAAATTGAAAACGGCCTTGCAGCAATTTCAGAAAGGGGCAAAGGAAGAGGAAAACCAGGAATTGAAAAGATTATTGAAAGTATTGTCTGAAGAGGAGAAGCTGGATGAGGAGTGGGATAATTTTTCGCATCATTTCAACAGCGTGCATGGCGATTTCCTGAAGATATTGAAAACGAAATTTCCATCGTTGAGGCCACACGAACTCAGGCTTTGCGCGTATTTACGCATGAACCTGAGCAGTAAGGAAATAGCCCCGTTGATGAGCATTTCGCTGCGGGGCGTAGAAATCAGCCGGTACCGGCTGCGAAAAAAAATCGGCTTGCCCACCGAAGTCAACCTCGTGCAATATTTAATGGATTTGCAATAATGGGGTTGGATCAATCATTCATCTTGCCAAAACTTATCACTGCGATACGGCTTTAAGCCCGATAATAGAAGCAATGAGCGTGGCAATAAAAAACAAGCGAAGGAAAGTAGCGGGTTCTTTAAAAACAAAGATACCAACCAATACTGTGCCAACAGCGCCAATGCCCGTCCAGACAGCATAAGCGGTACCTATAGGCAAATGTTGTGTGGCTTTCACGAGCAACCACATGCTGATGCCCAGCGACACTAAGAAACCGCCATACCAGAGGTACATGGTTTGTCCGCTTGTTTCTTTTGCTTTGCCCAGGCAAAAAGCAAATGCCACTTCAAATAATCCCGCGATGATGAGGGTGATCCAATGCATGTGTTGATGTTTGACAGCAGTAACGGCATCTAAATTACAATGATGCATCATGCCTGCCAAACCACAGCCATTGGGACTTTTTGACTAAAGTGTTGGTTTATTTCTTCTTTACAGTGGCCAGGTTTCCATTCACGGATTTCGCCAGGTATTTTACCACTTCGCCCTGGCTTTGGTCTGTCATTTTTTTCAATGATACTTGTCCGGTCAACGACTTGTATTCTTTTGTCCGGTTCGTGACAAAAGGGCCGCTCATGGCCAGTTCTTCATTCGCCGCCGCCAAGTCTAACACGTTTAGCTGGCGCACATATTTATGCGGATCCATCGGGTAGTTATGCTCGAGCAATTCCCAGTCTTGTATGATGATCTTTTTATCCTTTGCAATGTGGATTTTTAATTTTTTAACGCCATAGTATTGTTGGTCGCCAATTTTAAACCAGGTGTGTGAGTACCCGTTGTACCGGCCTTTTTCTTTACTGATCAACACCTCGTATACGAGTTGTTCGCGGGTGGTATCGTTGGTGATATGCCCTTTCCAAAGCCCTGTAATATCCTGGCTTTTCGACAGTAAGGGGCATGCGATGGCGATGAGCAAATAGCTGATGTATTTCATAGGTTGAAGCAGTTATAACGTGTATAACGTAATTCCTTCATATTTATTGAATGCCGGAATAGATAAAATCCGTATCAGGCTTGATTCAAGAGGATTTATTCGCTTGCAAAGAGGAGTAGTTGCAGTTATGATGACAGGTCATGCAGCATCATATCAACCTTATCAAACAGTTCGCCAACGCCTAGGCTGGCCCATAGAATAAATACTGCGAGCAGGATTTTTGCCCAAATGGGAAAAGCGATACCTGTACGCTGACGGATCTTCCCGGTAACAGGTGAAAAGAAGAGGGCGGACAAAAGCAATATGAATACGCCGAAGAATGGATCATTTCCCCAGCCAATATTGATGATGCCAATTATTGCGGCAATGATGCCAAAGCCGCCGCTCAGTATTGTTGTGATGGTATGTTTAGCCGCCATATTCATTTCCATGCCTGGTTTGTCTTAATGAACAGTCATGGCATGCAAATATATAAAAGTACTTTGAAAAACAAAGTAAAATGCCATTTATCTCATCCGCTAAGGCATTAACGCAGAGATTCCGTAACTTACCCATTCGAAATAACCCATATCATGGACCCCCATCATCATATCGACCACAACCTGGAGGCGGTTAAAATTTTTGACCGGTTGGCTTCGCTGTACCAGGAGAAGTACATGAATGTGGATGCTTACGCGGATGATTTGCAATGGTTGCTTTCGAGGTTACAGCAGGGCGCTGTTGTGCACGACCTCGCATGCGGCCCGGGCAATGTGTCGAACTACCTCTTGCGCCACAGGCCTGATCTTCGTGTAACCGGTTCCGATTTATCGGAGAATATGGTCATGCTGGCTGCTGTTGCCAACCCGGAAGCCGGCTTTTCCGTGATGGATGCAAGGCTCGTGCACAAATTGCCGGGCAGCTATGATGCCATAGTGGTATCATTCTTACTGCCATATCTGAACAGGGCGGAAGCAGGTGCACTGATTGGGGGAATAAAAGAAAAATTGACGGTTGATGGTTATGTGTACCTATCATTTATTGAAGCGCCATATCATACATCAGGCCCGCAAACAGGGAGCCAAGGCGATTTGGTCCATATGTATTTTTACGATGAGGCGGAATTAATGCCTGTGTTCAGTAAATATGGATTAAGCGTCAGGTACAAATCTGATTTACGCACGGTTATCGCCAATGGTGCGGAAGTGAAAGACCGTACCATCATCCTTCAACCCATAGCAAACAACATATAAATCAACCAACATGCAAGCAAACCAGGTAAATCCGAAAACGTTTTTACTGCACTTGGCCATCATCATTCCGGCCTTTCTCATCTCCTGTTCGGCACCGCCAAAAAAAGTTGTTGACCTGTCAAAGGAAAGAGCTTCCATCTCCGCCATGCTCGACTCCTTTAACGTGGCGGCGGCACGCGCTGACTTCAACCGGTATTTTTCGTTTTATGATTCAGGCGCCATATTCATTGGCACAGATGCCACAGAGCGTTGGACAAAAGATTCTTTCATGGTTTGGTCAAAACCTTATTTCGACAGGGGCCGGGCATGGAATTTCAGCTCTGTACAAAGGGATATTTATTTTTCGGAGGATGGCGGCATGGCCTGGTTTGATGAATTGCTGAATACGCAAATGAAAATTTGCAGGGGATCGGGTGTGCTGGCTAAAATCGGCGATGAGTGGAAAATCAGGCAGTACGTATTATCAACCACCATACCCAACCGGATAATCGACACCGTGATTTCATTGAAAGCCGCTGAAGAAGATTCCATTTTATCAAGTCTCAAAAAGTAAAAGCCATGGAGGCCGATATCCAACAATACCATAACCAGCAGGCTGATGCAGATAAAGCTATTTGTGATGTGTTGTACGCGTTGATCAGCAAACACCTAGAAGGGGCAGAACCAAAGGTCTGGCATGCGCACCCGGTTTGGTTTATAGAAGGAAACCCCATTGTGGGGTACAGCAAACTGAAAAACTGTGTGCGGCTATTGTTTTGGAGCGGACAAAGTTTTAATGAACCTGAACTATCCCCGGAAGGAAAGTTTAAAGCGGCCGAATTCAGGTACACGAGCCCGGATCAGGTTGACGCGGAATCGCTGAAACGCTGGCTGCTAAAGGCTAAGGGCATTCAGTGGGATTATAAAAATATAGTAAAGCGGAAGGGCGAGCTGATCAGGCTTTCATAGCATTTGACATGGCAAGTTTTGATTGATGAATGTGATAAATACATGATGATATGGATTTGAAATTATTCAATGAAGATTACCTGCCCTTATTAAACTTCGTGATCTCCCTATCGGGTTTGATATCTTTGGTGTTGTTGATTATTCAATACAAGCGCGACAACAAATGGCAGAAATTGCAATCCTCATATAATTTCATCGGCATAGGTGAAGAGTTGTCGCTGCAGGAAAGATTATATGATGTGTATGTGCGCCTCGGTATTTACTCATTCCCCGAAACATGCAAGCCTATGAGTGCGGATGATGTGTTCAAGATCGCGCACGATATGGAAGCGACACTGGTGACGAATATGTTCCTCAATCATCTGCAAAACCTCTCTATCGCGTATTCCTTTGGATTGGTGGATGAGAAAGTCTTTAGCGAAATCCATTATGGCCGCATCCGCTGGTGGCATACCATCCTCGAACCCTATATTGCCCAGCGCAGGATTGATTATCATAACCCGCGCATCTGGCATGAATTCGTTGCACTGGCTGTTTCAAACCATAAAGCCTCCGCATAAATTCAGTGTATCTGTTTTGACTTCAGCGATGAAAAAATCGCCGGTTCCTGTTCTTTTACACAAGGAATGCCTGACTGCCTGCCATAGGTTTGAGTGATCGTTAATCACTTAAACCATCCCTTATGAAACGGATTATTTTTTTCTTGTTGCTTGGGTCCATGGCGTTGATGATGGATGCAAAAGCTTCGCGCCCGGTGCTTACAGAAACACAGGCACCGGCAACATGGCAAGGCATTGTGACGCCCATTTTTCAAAACCTGGACCCTAAAAAACTGAAATCGCTGATGTCGGCTGAAGACCCCGTTGCGATACAGGTGTATTACAAAGAACTTGGCCGGCAATTGATAGAATCCATCCGGAAAGGTTATGGAAAGGATATATCAAAAGAAGTGGGGGAGCAGTATGAGTTGGCCATATTGTATGGGTACCTCTATTTTTTGCAGGAGAACGGAGTGAAGGACATTCAGTTGGAGAGGCCCGCGCCTTCACCGGTTGACCCATTGGATTGCATCGTTTCAGCCGTTTCCGGTTTATTGAGTATCAATGAGATCCAGGGCATTTACAACAGTTTCATGGCTGGCGCCACCTCGGCCAGCATCATCAAAACGCTGAAGTTCGCGCTGAAGCGGGTTGCCACGGCATGGACGATCCTGGCAACGGTGTATTCGCTGGGTTCCTGCATGGACTGGTGGTAATCAGATCGACATCAACACCAATATATACCATTAAATACCATGAGTCAAATTACAGGTTACCTGCCATTGATTTTCTTTGGCTTCATCATCCTGGTGCATGTTATCCGCATCATCTACCTGATGGTTAAGCCGGGCTTATTGCCAAAAATCCGGTATTTTGAAAACAGGCAATTGTCGGCTATCCAGTTGGGCATTTATTATGTCATCACCATTTTAATGTTATCGCTCCTGATCTGGCTCCGGTATTTTTCGGATTGGGCGATGCTATCCTGATATGCGCTGTTCGCATCACATCATTATGTGATTGCCTGGCTTTGCAAGTACCGGTAGTTTTGTGCTTTGCGGGATGTGTACCATCCAGCCTCACAATACCAAAGAAAGCAAAGATGAAGATGCAGGGAAGATCGGTGATGATGTTTATCGCGATGAGCCTTGACGGCTATATCGCTGGCCCGGGCGATGACCTGGGTTTCCTGGGACAAGTAGAACGGGAAGGTGAAGACTATGGGTACAGGTTGATGATGGATGAAGTGGATACAGTTGTGTTGGGGAGAAGGACGTACGACCAGGTCATGCGTATAAATGGTGAACTGGCATATGGTGACCGGGAAACATATGTTGTAAGCCGGCAATCATTTGAAGGTAGGGGCAAACTGCATTTTCACCAGGGCGATCCCGCATTGCTCATACATATGTTGAGGTTAAGGCCCGGTGGAAAAATACTGGTTGATGGAGGAGCAGAAATTTTGCATGATTTATTCTGGCACAGGCAAATTGATGAATGCATCATTTCGATCATTCCGGTGATGCTGGGCAATGGTGTTAAACTGTTTCGGGATGACAGGCCAAAGCAGGAACTGAAACTGGTTCAGGCAAAAACGTATGACAGCGGGTTGATGCAACTGCATTATACCATCCATCAAAATCGACACTACAGCATCCAATGATCATTGTGCATAAAAAAACCGTACCTGCTTATACAGGTACGGTTCGGTAATTCCCCGCTGATTACTTAACGGTGGCGGCTAAACGCTCCGATACTTTATCCCAGTTCACAAGGCTCCAGAAAGCGCCCAGGTATTCCGCGCGGCGGTTTTGATATTTCAGGTAGTATGCATGTTCCCAAACGTCAACACCTAAGATTGGCGTACCTTTTACTTCGGCCACATCCATCAATGGGTTGTCCTGGTTAGGGGTAGAACTGATGGCAAGTTTTCCATCAGCGCCAACAATCAGCCAGGCCCAGCCACTGCCGAAGCGCGTCATGCCTGCCTGGTTGAATTTTTCTTTAAACGCGTCGAATGAGCCAAATGCTTCATTGATAAGTGCAGACAGTTTATCAGACATGCTTCCTGCTTTGCCTGCAGGCGCAAGGCTTTCCCAAAAGAACGTATGGTTCCAGTGGCCACCGCCATTGTTGCGAACGGCTGCGCTGATGCTGCCCGCTTTGGCAACCAGTGATTCCAACGATTCGTTTTCATGGGCTGTGCCCTTGATGGCATTGTTCAGGTTATCTACATAAGCCTGGTGGTGTTTGCCATGATGAATCTGCATGGTTTGCGTGTCGATATGCGGCTCCAGCGCATCATGCGCGTATGGAAGAGCCGGTAATGTAAATGCCATAGTGAAGATATTTATATGGTGATAAATTCGGATAACAAAGGTACAGGTTGCCCGCCGGATTCGGCCAGTGGCTGTTGATTGTTTCGCATTTCGATAATATAACAGCTACGCTGGTTAATTGTTGCCATCTGCACCTGCGTTTACGTTCTCTTCTGCTTGAAAAATGATTTCATCAGTTCGCTGCAGGCTTCTTCCAGCACGCCGCCCCTGAGTTGGGTTTTGGGATGAAATGGAGAGCGCCCCCCGGTTGATTTCCGGTATCCGTTTTTTTCATCATACGCGCCAAATACAATGCTACCGATCTTGCTCCAGTATAAGGCCCCGCTGCACATCAGGCAGGGTTCTACGGTTACGTATAAGGTTGCATCGGGCAAATACTTGCTCCCGAGGTATTGAAAGGCTCCGGTGAGTGCCAGTATCTCCGCATGTGCCGTACAATCGTTGAGTAGTTCCACCTGGTTGTGCGCGCGCGCAATCACCTGGCCGTTCATCACGAGCACAGCGCCAACGGGCACTTCATCTTGTTCATATGCTTTCATGGCTTCCTTAATGGCCAGTTGCATAAAATGCTCATCCGTCTGCATTTCTCAGTAACTTTATTCAAATGTACGGTAATGTTGCTGGCCGATCAGGTAAAAACACTCAGGCAATTTTATGCCTCCGGGGCCACCCGCCCCCTTTCATTCAGGAAAGAACAATTGCGCAAGTTATCCGGCGCGCTGACCCGGTTCGAGGAAGATATTTTCAAAGCTTTGCATGATGACCTTCGGAAAAGCCGGGAGGAAACCTGGGTTACGGAAATCGCGTTGCTGCAATCTGAAATCAGGCATTGCCTGAGCCAACTTAAGCATTGGATGAGCCCCGAACCGGTGGCCACCAATTTGCTGAACTGGCCCTCTTCCAGTGAAATCAGGCCGGAACCATTGGGGCTTGTGCTGATTGTTGGGCCCTGGAATTACCCTTTGCAATTATTGTTACTGCCCCTGGCTTCGGCGATGGCCGCCGGCAACTGCGTCATCCTGAAAGCGCCTGAACATGCGCCCGCATCCACCGCCGTGATGAAGCGGATCATTGAAGGGATTTTCCCGCCAAACTATATCCTGTTTTTGGAAGGCGAGGGGCATGAGGTACTGCCGGGTTTGATCCGCGACCATGCACCCGACCATATTTTTTTTACGGGCAGCACCCAGGTGGGAAAACTCATTTATCAGTATGCCGCGGAAAAATTAATACCCGTTACCCTGGAGCTGGGCGGCAAATCGCCTGCCGTCATTACCGGTAATGCAAATATAACGGTAACGGCTAAACGCATTGCCCTTGCAAAATTTTCCAATGCCGGGCAAATGTGCGTGGCGCCCGATTACCTGCTGGTACACCGGTCTGTGCGCGACCGGATGCTGGATGAACTGCAGTCATGCATAAAAAAATTCTTTGGCCATAACCCGAAAGCCTCTCCCGATTTTGGCCGCATCATCAATAGGCGCCAGTTCGACAGGCTGATCGCTTACCTGGAAGGTGCGCGGATCCTGTACGGAGGGGATGCGGATGCCGGCCAGTTGTATATCTCGCCCACTTTGATGGAAACCACCCAGGATGCAGCGATTATGCGGGATGAAATCTTTGGCCCGATTTTACCCATCATGGTGTATGACCGTGATGAGGAAGCCTTGGAAATTATATCACGTAACCCGAACCCACTGGCTTTTTATGTGTTCAGCAATAGCCGCAGCGAAGCGGATACATGGCTGAACGCCGTACCGGCGGGCGGTGCATGCGTGAATAATGTGAGCTGGCACCTTACCAACCACAACCTGCCCTTTGGTGGCCGCGGCGCCAGTGGCATCGGGGCTTATCATGGAAAAGCGGGGTTCGACAGGTTCAGTCACCTGAAATCCGTCATGCGTACCCCCACCTGGTTTGATCCCTTTATCAAGTATCCCCCCTTTGCCGGCAAATTGAAATGGCTGAAATGGTTGGTACGTTGACCATAAGTGAAAACATTTGGGCTTTTGTGTTGTTAGATATTTCCGGTTCCTGGCAGAGCAACCGGGGCATGACATCATAATTATACATCAAACGTGACCATACGACAGCGCATCCTCAAATTATTTTACCCGATATTAATGAAACTAACGGCACCGGTTGCACGAAAAAGCATCCGGTTGCACAAGGATCCCCCAAACCCACCGGCGGAGATCTATAACCTTCATGTGGAGGATGTAACCGGAAATAACATCCCACTAGCACAGGCGAAAGGTAAAAATTTACTCCTGGTAAATACGGCATCCGATTGTGGCTATACCGCCCAGTATGCTTCGCTGGAAGAACTGCGTGCCAGGTATCCGCATCAACTCCTGATCATCGGCTTCCCTTCCAATGAATTCAAGGAACAGGAAAAGGCAGATGACGAAAGCATACTGCAGTTTTGCCGGGTAAATTATGGTGTGCAGTTTCCCTTGTCTAAGAAATCAAATGTATTAAAGGGCGATGGCCAGCACCCGGTGTACCGCTGGCTGACGAGCAAAGGGTTGAATGGATGGAATGACAAAGCGCCGGAATGGAATTTTTCCAAATACCTCCTGGATGAAAAAGGCAGGCTCCTGGCCTATTTTGGCCCGCAGGTTGACCCGCTGTCAAAGGAAATTTGTCAATTGATTGAGCAATAAACCAATCTCCAGTCAAGATACCCTTAGAGCGGGCATTTTTCGTGGTAATTGATCAGTTCAATCGGGCTGCGCTCAAACTCGTAATCTTTATAATGCTCAAGGATTTGGTCCAATACTTCGTGTATGGCTTCCCGTGAGGTTAACGTAACAAGTTTGTACCTGAATTCCTTGATGCCCGGTAAGCCTTTCAGGTAATTGGTGTAATGGCGCCTCATTTCGTTGATGCCCACTACAGGGCCTTTCCATTCGAGGGAACGGTCGAGGTGCTTGCGGCATACATCCACGCGCTCCTGTAAGCTTGGCGCCGGCATACTGCTGTTGGTGTTCAGGAAGTGTTTGATTTCCCTGAAAATCCAGGGATACCCGATGGCGGCCCGGCCAATCATGATGCCATCCACCCCATACCTGTTTTTATATTCGAGGGCTTTCTGTGGGCTGTCAATGTCGCCATTTCCAAAAATCGGGATTTTGATGCGCGGATTGTTCTTGATTTTTCCAATCAGGGTCCAGTCAGCCTCGCCCTTATACAACTGGCAACGTGTGCGGCCATGAATGGTCAGCGCCTGGATGCCAACATCTTGCAGGCGTTCCGCTACTTCTTCAATATTCTTGCTCTGGTCGTCCCAGCCCAGCCTGGTTTTTACGGTTACCGGCAACTTGGTGCTTTTGACCACCACTTCGGTGAGGCGGATCATCAGGTCGATATCTTTCAACACACCGGCACCCGCTCCCTTGCTCACCACTTTTTTTACCGGGCAGCCGAAGTTGATGTCTACCAAATCGGGGTTTACGGTTTCGCAGATGCGCGCGCTCATGCCCATGGCTTCTTCATCACCGCCAAATATCTGGATGCCAAATGGCCTTTCTTCTTCGGTGAAGTCAAGTTTTTTACGGCTTTTCATCGCATCGCGGATCAATCCTTCGCTGCTGATGAATTCGCTGTACATCAGGTCGGCCCCATTGTCTTTACAAACAGCCCTGAAGGGCGGGTCGCTGACGTCTTCCATGGGCGCCAGCAGCAAGGGGAACTCCGGTAATTGTATGGGGCCAATATTGGGCATGCCTTAGTATATTGCAGGCGCAAAAATACAACATCTACCACGCTTATGCCATATCATAGTGCAAAAGGTTATACCGGGTCGGGCCAGTTAGGATTGTTGATGGTGTTTTTAGGCCTTGGCTTCATCCTGGCCGGGTTTGTGCAGATCGCGCTGGCATTCCGGGTTGTACCCGAAGGCACATCGATGAATGATATCGCCGATGCCATGCTTAAGGCGTTTAAAGACCCCCGGAATGTAGATGTGGCCAGGCTTTCGCAGGTATTGGGCACTTTTTTCCTGCTCTGTATCCCGGCATGGCTGTTTTCCAGGGTGGTTAATGGCCCGAAATGGTTCTGGCTGGGATTCAACCATTACTTTAATATCCGGCAGGTGATGATTGGCTTCCTCATCATTTTCGCCGCTAATATCCTGGCCGGCCCGCTGGCGGATGCGAGCAAGGCATTGATGCAATACCTGCCTTCGCTGGATGCCAAGGCAAGGGAACTGGAAAATATGTACAACGAACAAGTGGCCATCCTGAGCAACCTGCACGACTGGAAGGAATACCTGGTGGCGGTGCTGATCATGGCTTTTTTTCCCGCATTGTTTGAAGAGATGTTTTTTCGCGGGGCATTGCAAAACTTATTGGTGCGCTGGTGGAAACTGCCGCTGCTGGCCATCATTGTTACCTCATTGTTGTTCAGCCTGATCCATTCTTCGGTATACCTGTTCCTGAGCCGCGCGGCCCTTGGTTTCGCGCTGGGGTTGATCTATCATCAAACGCGCAATATCTGGGTCAGCGTCATCGCGCATTTCCTGAATAATTTCCTGGCATTGACACAACTCTATGTGCTGAGCCGGAAAACCGGTAAGATTGATGTGGAGCAGATAGACCCAAAAATGGAATGGTGGATTGGCGCGTTGGCTTTAGTGGCACTGGTTGTGTTGTTCCGTTACCTGAACCGCATATCCGACCTGAACCGCTCCCGTGTGCAGGCCAGGTACCAGGTGCTGATGGAAACGGAAAGCAACGAGCCCCCATTTGTTCACAAACAAACCCAATAGCCTTGGCATTTCATGTACAAACATTTAAAACAAGGGCCATCACGGCATTCTTTTTTGTGTTGGTGATGCTCTCAGGTTTATTCCTGCATGCCTGGCTTTTTTATCTCCTGCTTTTAGTTATTATGTTCGGCGGCATATATGAGTTCGCGCGGATCAATAAAATCATTTACGGAGAGTCATACCTGTTCCAGATGGTTTGGGCGGTACCATACATTGTGCTGCCCATGGTTTTGCTGGCCGATATGGCAGTGGGCATGCGGTTTTTAACGGAAGGCTGGTCCGGGCTGCACGCCGGAAATTATTCCCCCTTATATCCATGCGCTGTTATTTTTTCCATTTGGATCAACGATACGATGGCGTATTTGGTTGGCTCATTCATTGGTAAAACGCCTTTCTCAAAAATATCGCCCAAAAAAACCTGGGAAGGCACCATTGGCGGTGTCATCCTTTGCATGGTTGTCATCGCTTTGCTCGGAACCCTGATCGGGCCTGCCAAAACACAGCCCTGGCAGCATTGGCTGGCCATCGCGGGCATATGCGCCGTATTTGGCACAGCGGGCGATTTACTCGAAAGTAAACTCAAGCGCATGGCCGGGATTAAAGACAGCGGCCATTTCATGCCCGGCCACGGCGGTTTCCTCGACCGCTTCGATTCATTGCTGCTGGCCGTACCGCCTGTTTGGCTCTACCTGAAATTACTCGCATAAAATACACGGAAAGTTATGTGCCCATTGTACCTTTGGGCCTTAGATCCCAAATTATGACCATACACAGGGAAGGATATAAAACCATTGCCCTCGCCATGCTGGTGCTGGGCGTGCTCAACCTGCTGATTTTCTGGCTGCTCGGGGCTTCCATGCTCTGGCTTAGCACAACTGTTTTGATTATTTCCATTTTGTTTTTCCTGTTCATCGTGTCTTTTTTCCGAATCCCTGCCCGAACACTGACCATCCGCGATGGCGCTATAGTATCGCCCTGCGATGGCAAAGTGGTGGTGATTGAAGAAACACATGACGTGGAGTATTTCAAAGACAAAAGGCTCCAGGTTTCCATATTTATGAGCCCGGCCAATGTGCATGTGAACCGAAATCCCCTGAGCGGGGAAGTGCTGTATAACCAATACCATAAAGGCAAATACCTGGTTGCCTGGGACCCGAAGTCATCCACCGAAAACGAAAGGCATTCCGTAGTGATCCGCCAGGGCAGGATGGAAGTACTGGTGAAGCAAATAGCCGGCGCTGTGGCTAAGCGCATTGTCAACTATCTGCACGTAGGCGATACCGTGAGGCAGGGCGAAGAACTGGGCTTCATCAAGTTTGGGAGCCGGGTTGACCTCCTGTTGCCGCCCGGAACCAAAGTGGAAGTGAGCCTGAACCAGGTAGTGAAGGGAGGGGTTACTGTTATTGCCACATATTGATTTTATTTAATCTGTTTGCGGTTTTAACAGTTGACAGTGCCGTTGTTAAAATATAATCGCTTATTTTTACGTTACACACTAAACACAGAGACATGAAAAAACTCGTTTTATTTTCTGCAGCCGCGTTGCTGATGACCAGCCTGGCTTTTGCCGACAACACTGACAAAGGCAAGAAAAAGAAGAAATGCGCAAAAGGTAAATCCTGCTGCTCAAAAACAGCTAAAGCCTGCTGCAAAAAGTCAGATAAAACTGCTGAAATGTAAAAAAGCTGATCCCTTCAAAAGAAGGGATTTTTTTTAGAAGATATTTTCCAGTTCCGAGAGATGATGAACGGCGTATGTGGGTTTTTGTTGAATGTCGATCCTGAGGTGATTCACGAAAACACTATCCATTCCCGCATTGATGGCGCCTAAGATGTCCGCGTCGGGGTTATCGCCGATCATGATGGATTCAGACAGGCCCGCGCCGGTTTTATGCAGGGCGAAATCAAAAATTTCTTTCTGGGGTTTTACGCTATTGCTCGATTCGGAAGTGACCACTTCCCCGAAATACGGATCGAGGCCGCTGGTGCGTAATTTGTTCCATTGCGTTTGCTCGAAACCGTTGGTAATGAGGTGCAGATGGTAACCTTTGTTTTTCAGGTATTCCAGGATCTCAATGGTATAGGGAAAGAGCCCTTTTTTGGTGGGCAATATTTCCAGGAATCGCTGGCTAAGTTCGCGGGCCATGGCTTCATGCCCGATTTTAAATTCGAGCAGGGTGCGCCACATCCTTTTCCATTTCAGGTCTTCCGCGGTAATCAAACCTTTATGGTATTTATTCCAGAGCGTTTCGTTGTGGTATAAATATTTCTGGTAAAAATCGTCGAAATAGGGGGTCACTGTTTTCGCCATCCCAAATTCCTCGTACAAGTCTTCGAGGGTGCTTTTGGCATTCAAGTCAAAGTCCCACAACGTGTGGTCCAGGTCAAAAAATAAATGCTGATATGCGGATTTGGGTTGAACCAATGTGGAATGCAGGGGTTATTTACCTTTACAACGCTGCAAATTTAGTCTTTATTATGCTAAAAATATTTGATGTATGAATGTGATCATTACCGGGGCGAGTGACGGGATTGGTTTCGCAATCGCGGAAGCTTTCGCACGTGAGGGCCACAGGCTCCTTCTTTGCGCACGCCGGGAGCAGCCTTTACAGGCATCTGCAACACGTTTACGTGAAACGATGCCGCATGCCGATGTGCAGGTTTTCGCGGCAGATATGTCGAAGGCTCCGGATGTATCCGCCTTCGCGGAATGGTGCCTGCGTTTTGGCACGCCCGGTATTTTGGTCAATAACGCCGGCGTGTACCTGCCTGGAGATGTGCACAACGAAGCGGAAGGTTTCCTGGAGCAGATGATGGATACCAACCTGTTCAGCGCGTACCGGCTGACCAGGGCTTTGTTACCCGCGATGATGCATCAAAGAAGCGGGCATATTTTCAATATCTGCTCCGTAGCTTCCCTGAAAGCATACCGCGGCGGAGGTGGTTACAGCATCAGTAAATTCGCCCTGCATGGATTTAGCCAAAACCTGCGCGAAGAAATGAAGCCATATGGCATCAAAGTGACGTCGGTGTTCCCCGGCGCGGTGATGACCGCATCCTGGGGAGATTTTGATAACAGCAAACAGCGCATCATGGAAGCAAAGGACATAGCAGACATGCTGCTGGCAGCGAGCAAACTGTCAGCCGCGGCAACCGTGGAAGATATTGTCATTCGTCCCCAATTGGGCGATCTATAAAAAACCTTGATTCAACCGCTCAGCCATTTTAACAGGTTGCCCATTGCCTGTTGTAATAGTTTTGCGTATTGTTCATGCAGAGAAAACCAACCATACCTGCGGCAGGCTTCAGGCTTGTTTTCATCCTGTGGATGTTCATGGGGTTTACCGGTTCCTTATCCGCACAGGTTCGTTTACGGTTAGCCGTTAGTCCGAACCCGCCGGTTATTTGCCGGGATGAATTGCTGGAGTACAGCATCATCCTCGAGAACAGCCCTGCAACGCCCAATTTCAAGCTCCCTTCCTTTACACATTTCAGCGTGATTGGCAGCCCATCGCGTGAAACAGGCCGGCAAACGGTGAACGGACAGGTTACAACCTATATGGCCTGGACGTACACATTGCAGCCCCGAAAAACCGGGCGATTCCGGTTCTCGCCCGTGGAGGCGATGATTGCCGGTAAAAAATACCAGTCTGATCAGGTGGAAGTGGAAGTGAAAGATTGTGCTTCGCGGGGCCAGGCTACGGCAAATCCCTCAACACAAGCGACAGGCTCATTCTGGCAAGACCAATTGGTCAAACCCGGTGAGGACGCGATGGCCAAAGCAAGAAAAAACCTGCGCATGGTATTAGAGGTTGACAAGCGAGCATGCTATGTAGGTGAACCGGTGGTGGCCACTTATCAATTGTTTTCACGATTGCCCAGTGAGAGCCGGATGTCGAAGCAGCCTTCATTCAACGGTTTCTCCGTGATTGACCTTCCGGGCGCCGACCCGATGAGGCCAGATGTTCGTAAGCTGGATGGGATGGCATTTAACGCGTACACGTTGCGCAAAGCGCAGATATATCCTTTACAAGCCGGTACCGTGGAAATAGAGCCCGCCGAAGTGGAGAACGATGTCGCCTTTGTGAGGTCTGATTACCTCGAAACTCATGGTATGGGCGAATGGATGGATGAATATGCATTGGCCATGCTGCCGCCGGAAGCGATGGTACGGCAAACGGTTCCCGTGCGCAATGAGCCTGTTTTGATCCAGGTGAAGCCATTGCCGGGAAAAGATAAGCCGGAAAGTTTTACCGGCGCGGTTGGACAATTTGATATTGAAGCCAGCCTTGAACGCGGCCGATTCCCTGCCAACGAATCGGGCTTGCTCAGCATCCGCATCCGTGGCAAAGGGAATTTGCAGTGGCTCACTGCCCCTGAAATCAGCTGGCCCGCAGGGGTCGAAGGTTTTGAACCCGAAGTACAGGATGAAACAGACAAACTAACGGTGCCGGTTAGTGGCAGTAAGCTGTACCGTTTCCCTTTTTCCGTTGGCCAACCCGGAAAATATGTGTTGCCTTCGTTCGAGTTCAGTTATTTTGATCCGTTCACGGCAAGGTATATGCGGCTGCAAACACCTGAACTGCCGGTTCAGGTTGATCCTGCGGTAGCCGGCACAACTTCGCCATATCAGAAAACAACAAAGGGCTTCCTGAACAGGATGTTTTATCACCGCTGGTGGATCATTGTATTGATTGCCGGACTGGTAATTGCCGGTTTGCTGCTATGGGTACTTGCCGACCGGAAGAAGCAAAAACGTGCTGACGCGGAAACAAAAAATATTAATGCGCAACAAGTACGGGAGAATGAATCAAACCCGGAGCCAAAAGAGGTATATGTTGACCCGTTGCAGGAAAGCAGGGATTGTTTGCGTAACGACCAGGCCGCGCTGTTTTACAGCAGCCTGCACCGGGAATTCAGGCATTATTTGGGTGAGGCTTTTGGCGCAGATGCCGGCGGTTTACAGCCTTCGCAGGTGCCGGTATTAATGAAGGGGAAAAATATTCCCGAAGTATTGCAAATAAGGGCGCAGCAATTCATGCAGGACCTGCAAAGGATTTTGTATTCACCGTTTCAGCAACAGGTGGAACCGGCGAGGTTACTGGAGGAAGCAGAACATTTGATCAGTGAGATAAACCCTTACCTCAGGAATCGGTAAACTTATAGCCCACACCGCGTACGGAATGGAAATACTGCGGGTTGCGGCTGTCTTCTTCAAAATACTTCCTGAAGTTCAGGATGAAATTATCGATGGTGCGGGTGGTGGGGTACACGTTATAACCCCAAACCGTCTGCAGGATTTTTTCGCGGGTTACCACTTCATTCCTGTTCTCGATCAGGAGCTTGAGCAGCATCGCCTCTTTTTTGGTCAGTTCAATTTGTTTTCCCTTTTTATTTACGGCCTGAAGGCCTTTGAAGTCGATGCGGTTTTTACCAAACTGGTATTCATCCGCTACGGATTTGCCGGTACTCATTTGTCCGCTTTTGCGGATGAGTTTATTCACGCGCAGTAAAAGTTCTTCGAGGTTGAAAGGTTTGGTGAGATAGTCATCGGCGCCTTTTTTCAGGCCCAGCACACGGTCGGCGCTGCTGTTTTTGGCGCTGAGGATGAGGATGGGGATATCTGGATTTTGGAGGCGGATGGTTTCGCAAACGGCGATGCCATCCAGTTCGGGGAGCATCACATCGAGTATGAGGAGGTCGAAATGTTCCTGCCTGAACATATTGAGGGCTTCGGTTCCCGTGAAGCTGCTGCTCACTTCATAGCCCTCGAGTTCGAGGTTGAGTTTCAGGGCTTCCTGGAGGTTCTCTTCGTCCTCCACCAGCAATATGGAATATTTTTTTTCGCTCATGCTTTTATGATGTGTGCTGCAATTGTATGACAAACCTTGCACCACTTGGTTCGTTATCGGTTACAAAAATCTTTCCCTTGTGCTGGCGAATGATTTTTTGCGTGAGGTACAGGCCGAGGCCGGTGCCTTTCGACTGCCTTGTGGCTTCGTTGCCGAGGCGGCGGTATTTTTCAAAGATATTTTTTTTATCGGCATCCGGTATGCCTGCGCCCTGGTCGGCCACCACCAGTTCCGTGCCGTTTGTGATTGGTTGGAGCGACAGGCTGACGCTGGTATCTTTTGGTGTGTATTTCATGGCATTGTCGAGCAGGTTGTTCACGGCCAGTTGCAGCAGCAGTTGGTCGCCCTGGATATGCAGTCCCGGATGTATGGTAGCCTCAATATTTTTTTTGGGATAGCGCTGCCGGAAATCGTTCAGGCATTCTTCGAGCAGGGCGCTAAGGTCTATGTCATCCAGCGTGAAGCGGTAGCCGCCCGCGTCGAGCTGGGAGGAGAGCAGCATATTGTTGCACAAGGCGTTCATGCGGTTGGCTTCATGCAATGTGTTTTCGAGTAGGCGTTCCCGTTGTGTATCCTCAAGTTTTCTTTTTTGGAGGGTTTCGAGGTTGAGTTTGGCGATGGCGATGGGCGTTTTGAGTTCGTGGGTAACGGCAACCATGAAACGCTGTTGTTGGTTGCTGAGGTTGAGTTCTTTTTTTACGGAGCGGTACACAAAAATGGCGCCGGCGAGGATCAGCAGGAAGAAGGTGAGCCCTTCGCCGATGTATTGCGCCGTTTTTCTTTTTTTCTCTTCTTCAATTTTTTCCTGTTTGGCGAGGTATGCCGGGTCGTTGGCGTGGAGGTCGGCCAGCTTGTAAGCGGTCATTTGTTCATTTTGGCGGCTCAGCGCGATATACCACCAGATCAGCGCGGCCACGATATAGGCCAGCAGGAACCAGTAGAAGACAAAAATCGACCGTATTTTTTTTGTTTTAGCGGGCATAAGCAAGGATGAGCAAAGGTATGCCGTACAAGTGTGCGACGCAACAATGTGGAAGCATGATCCGTTGCCCATGCAACCATAACATGGAACTAATTCCGCTTATCGAGCCCCCAGGAGAGTTTGTTCCGCAGTGTTTGCAGGAAATTATTTTCGTTGAGGCGGATGAGGTTGATGCCAAAACTTTCTTTGCGCACGGCGATTTGTACTTCCCTGGATACGATTTCGCGGCGGCTGTCGAGTGTACAGAGAAAACCGTCGGTGCGGCCTTCGAGTTCGAAGGAGATGATGGTGTTATCGGGCACCACGATGGGCCTGACGTTGAGGTTGTGGGGCGCTACGGGCGTGATGACGAAGCTGCTGTTGTCGGGGAACACCACGGGCCCGCTGCAACTCAGCGAATACCCTGTGGAACCTGTGGGCGTGGCTACAATTAGCCCGTCGGCCCAGTAGGTGTTTAAAAATTCCCCGTTGAGGTAAGTGTGGATCTTGATCATCGGGGAGCTGTCTTTTTTATGGATCGAGCATTCGTTCAGCGCGTAAGGTGATTCGCCGAAGAGCGGGATATTAGCATCGAGGTGCAATAAGGAGCGCTGGTCGAGTACATACTTGCGGTTGATGATGGCATCAACGGCCACTTCAATATCCTCCTTACCGATATTGGCGAGGAAGCCCAGCCTGCCGTAGTTGATGCCCAGTACGGGGATGCCGGTATCTTTTACGAGCGTGACGGTATCGAGCATGGTACCGTCGCCGCCAAGGCTGATCATGCAATCGATGGATGTATCGAGTTGTGTGGATTCGTTGAACGTGGAATAAGGGCTGTTGATTTCTATGGCAGAGTAAAACTGGTTGAAAAAATCCTGGAAGAAAACCGGTTCCGCGCCGTGCGCGATCAGCAGGTCGAGCAATAACTTGATGTCGTTGTACTGCTCACTGTCAACGCCCCGGCTGTATATGGCTATTTTCATACAGGCTTAGAAATTGGTTTTCGTATGTAAAAATAAACCCTTTTCGCCTAATGGGTTGATGCTGTATTCCACCTGCAGGAATATGTCGTATAAAGATATGATATCAATGCCGATGCCGCCTGAATATAGAAAGCGGTTGTTGAGGCGGTTATTGAGTTCGCTCACGTTTTCAGACCACCCGATATCAGCATAGGTTTTCGCGTAGAAGGCGAAGGGTATGTATGGAATCGATTTGATGTTCCAGGGAAGGGGGATCTGGAAGGAAACGATTTTCTTTTTGACCGTGTATTTGGCAATGGCCGCGGCATATCCATCGATCACATAATTTTCGAGGCCGCGCATGTAAAAATCCTGGTAGCCCATCGCGCGCTGGTTTATATAGGCTGTCCGGAACGGCGCTTTCACGGTTCCATAAAAATCCCAGTTGCCATACCAGTTTTTGCCGAATGGCGTGTATTTGCTGTACTGCGCGTCGATGCGCAGGAGGTTCATGCCGCCCGTGAAGCCGGTGCCTTGCTTTAGTATGGTTGCCGTATACCGTTTGCCTGTGAGCGGGTAATTGACGTTGTCTGTGTTGATATACTGGAACGTGTACCCGATGAAAGGGAAACCTCCATAGTTTCTCCCGTTATTGAGGTACTGCGGGTTGAACTCGGGGCGTTTGATGCTGTCGTTCAGGTCATGATGATGGTATCCTGCAAAAAAGATATGCCTGCGGTAATAACCCCTGCGCAACTGGTAATTGGCCCGAAACAGGAGTTCGGTACGAACGTATTTATCGTTGGTGAACCGAAGGAGTTTATTGCTGTTATCCGTTTTGTATTGCACTTCGCGCGACTGTGTGATGCTGGCGGTAAAGCCAAAGCCTTCGGTGAGTTTGGCGTTGCTGTATGGGTTGCTGTAACTCACGGCCAGCATGCGGTTGAAGCCATTCAGGAGAAACACCCTGAGCTGGTCGGCGCGCCCGCTGAAATTATAATGCGCGAATTTCAAGCCATAGGTTACCCTGTTGAAACTGGCATTATGGATGTTGATCCATTCGTTCACATTCCGGTCAACCAGTTTGAATTGGGGAGTGGGGTAGATGTACCATCTTTCGCGGACCATCACAAAGATGTTGAACTCGGAGCCGTTGACAAACACCGGGTATACATTTACTTCAGAAAAGAGATTGGTATTGTATATCAGGAACCTTGAGCGTTCGAGGGTTTCATAAATGCGGGAAGCCTGTATGGAATCGCCCGGTTTGATGGGTATTTCGCGGAGTATGATAAAGGTTTTGGTTTTCTGGTTGCCAATGACCTGTATTTCGCGAAGGGCCATGCGGGCCAGCGAATCGGTGATGGGTTGTTTGATGAGGCTGCTGTCTTGCGCACGGGACGACAGCGGGTATCCCACGCACATAATGACCAGTAAGAAAAAGCAGGCAACCTTCATGCTGAACAAACTTGTCTTAATTTCCTGACGAATGCATCTCCAATGCCGGTTGTAGGGCAGACAGCATGAGGGAAGATATCATATATCCAGGTAATTCATAAGATTCCGGTAATTGCTTTCGATTTCATTTTCGAAATGCTCAATGCCATAAAAATACACTACATCGTAGTCATATCGTTCAAATGTGGCGACAACGGTGGCGATTTCTTTTTTATTGATATGAAGCGTAACGGTTAGCAGGCCATTGGCGGCATTGGTGGTGCTGTTCAGGTGCAGGATGGTGCAGTCGTTGCTTTCAACAATACGGCTGATTTCGGAAATCGCGAATTGCGTCCTTTCCATTTCCAGCACGATGATCCCGCCGATTTCATCCGCACCGGCAAAGACGCCCAGTGTTTTTAATAAGTCTGACGCGGTGATGACGCCATGGAATTGCCCGGTTTTATTCACCACCGGGATGATATTGGTATCGAACTGTATGCTTTTGTTGACGGCGTTGAGAAAATGCACATCATCCGGCACAAATGCCGGTATGAAGTGGTTTTGGAGGAGTTCGATCGGGGCTTTTTCATCTTCCGCGTCGAGCAGGTCCTCCTCGCTGATCAGGCCCAGGAAATTCTCTTCAGATATCACCGGCAGGTGTGTCACTTTAAAATCGTTGATAAGCTGGCGGGCCTTACTAACGGTGTCGGCTAATCGAAGCCTTGGGATATTCTGGTTGATGATGTCGGTGGTCAGCATAAGGCCAGGTTTAGGAAGATGCCATTGGGCATTTGTTACGAAAATAGGGAAGCCTGTGCTGAATAGACAAAATAATTCGTTAAACTGTTGCAGCGGGGGTTTTGAGTTTGCTCAGGAACCCGCCGAGGATTTTGTTGAATTCCCCGGGCACTTCCATCATGGGGGCGTGTCCGCATTTGTCGATGAAATGCAGTTCGCTGTTGGGGATCAGCCTGTTGAATTCTTTTCCCACAAAGGGTGGGGTGATGGTATCGTTATTGCCCCAGATCAGGCAGGTGGGCTGTTTGATTTGGCTGAGTTCTTCGCCGAGGTTGTTGCGGATGGCGCTTTTGGCCAGGGCGATGATTTTGATCACTTTAAGGCGGTTGTTGGTGATTTCAAACACTTCGTTCACCAGTTCATCGGTGGCCATGGCCGGATCATAAAAGGTGAGCGCGGTTTTATGGCGGATGTATTCTTTGTCGCCCCGCTTGGGATATGTATCGCCCATCCCGTTTTCAAACAGGCCTGAGCTGCCCGTCAGGATCAGGGAGCTGATGCGTTCGGGTTGTTTGAGGATATGTACGAGGGCCACATGTCCGCCCAGGGAATTACCCATCAGGTGGATGCCTTTGTAATCGCGGTGTTCAATGAATTTCTGCACGTATTTCTGCAATCCGCCCACAGAGGTATGGAGCAGGTCGAGGTCGAGCAGGGGCAGCATGGGCACCACCACTTTATGGGTTTGCCTGAAATGGCTGATGAGTTCATTAAAATTGCTCAAGGCGCCGAACAACCCATGTAAAAGGACCAACGGTTCGCCGTTGCCTTCCTCAATGAATTTGAACTTTCCGTCTTGTTTAATCTCGTAACTCATGCTGCAATAACTTTTGGGCGAAAACGCCTTCGTACTTTTTTGAATACGTCCGTGCTGTAAGGCTAAAATTACGGTAAATCAGCCAAAAATACGGATGAATGGGCTTTATTGCTCCAATTTTACGGCGAGATCGCTGAAAAACCGCTCCAGTTGCGCAAATACATCTTTCACGGGTGAAACGATCCCTCCAATGCCCTCCGTGACCCAGGGCCCTAGTGGCGACAGGTATGGGTAAAGGTTGGAGGCCGCGATGGTTTCATCACCAATCAGCTTCAACTGCACCAGGTAAAACAAGGCCACGCTGATAAACAGTGCATATAGCAGGGTAAAGAATAAAGCGCCGCCGGCCCGGTTTACCCATCCCAGCATCATGGTTTCCATGGCTGATTGCAGGAGTTTGCCCGACCAGTTGATGATGAGCACTACTGCAATCAATACCAATAAAAAGGAGAGTAAGGGCAACCATTTCGCGGATACGCTCACATGTTCGCCCAGCCTGTTGGCCACAACCGCCGAAAGTTTCAGTGCCGCTACAATCCCGATAATATAGGCGAATAATGCAAAGAGGGCCCCGATGAGGCCTTTGCGCAGGCCTTTGATGCAGGCTGCCACCAATAGTATGGCTATGATAAAATCGAGGGTCATGCGGATGATTTGCGGAAACGGTTGCCGGCATTACGCGCCCAGCAATTCACGGGCAATGGCGTTGATGGTTTTTCCATCCGCCTGCCCGGCCAGCTTCTTGGAAGCGGCACCCATGACTTTACCGATGTCGGCCGCGGTGGCGGCACCTGTTTCGGAGATGATGGATTTTACCACTACGCGTATTTCATCTTCGCCCAGTTGTTTGGGGAGGAACTGTTCGATCACGGCCATTTCTTCTTTTTCTTTCTGCGCGAGGTCGGCGCGGCCCTGTTGTTCAAATATCTCCAGCGAATCGCGGCGCTGCTTCATCATTTTTTGCAGGAATTTTTGTTCGGTGGCTTCATCAATATCGCCTCCCGCACCTGGTTCCGTTTTCGCTTTGATGATCTCGGCCTTGATGGCACGCAACCCGCGCAATGCCGATTCGTTTTTCGATTTCATGGCTTCCTTCATGGCTTCCATGATTTTTGATTCTAAAGACATAAGAGGTGTGATTTATGATGTGTGATGTATGATGTATGATGTATGATGTGTGATGTATGATGTGTGATGTATGATGTGTGATGTATGATGTGTGATGTATGATGTATGATGTGTGATGTGTGATGTGTGATGTATGATTGATGACTTCAATGCATTGTGTCAACAAACAACATAAGATACATATTCATACATTCATTAAGCGCCCTGCTCTTCTATCTGCGCTTCCCTGAATTTTTTAAAGAAATCCTTCGCGTAGGTTTTCATCTCTTCGCAGAGTGCCTCCTGCCGCGTGGCGCGTTGCAGGGTATCGGCCATTGTCATGAGCATCTGGTAATAAAAATCGCCCATCTCATCCACCATCATGTCTTTTGTCCATAGGTCGATGCGGAGGGCCGATTTGTCTTGCCCGTCCCAGAATGCCAGGCACATGGCTTTGGCTTTTTGCTTGACTTCGGCGGTGGAGTCGCTGGCAGCCCAGGTGATGAGTTCGGGTATTTTATTGTTGTCGAGGTGTACGTCGATGCTGATGGTAGATTGTTGCATGTCTTGCTTCATTAGTGAAGCGCAAAGGTACGATCTTTCCCGCCTGTGAGTACATCTTCAAGCCTTCGGGAACTTTCTTCCCAGTCGAGTTCCCGGGCCATGGCCAGTGCGCTTTGCCGCAGGCTTGCACGATGCGCTTCATCTTTATAGAGGCGCATCATCTGGTCGGCAATCGACTTCTCCGAGATTGCGCAATAGGCCGATCCTTCACCGCTTTCAGCATACTGAAAGGCCCGGTCGGGCCTGATCAGCGGGACGCCCAGTTGGGCAGCCAGGGCCGGGATGCGCTCCGGCTGGTCGGTTGACGGCAAGTACACACATACATAAGCCTGTGAGAGGGTTTCTTCGGGCCGCAGCGTTTCGTTGTAATACAGCACCTGTACATCGGTCCTGTATTTATAATTTGACAATTCCTGCAAGGGTAGCGCGCCCGGTGGAAGTTGTGACGCGATAAGGAATTGCATATTCGATTGCTGCCATTTTTTAAAAATCGAAAAGGCCTTTAAAGCAGTGATCAGTTGCGTGGATGTGGATGCGGTAACGGGATATAAGAAATACATCTTATCGCCGCATGTTTCCTGAACGTCTGTCAAGGCTTTTTCCCGCACAGGCTGCATGTCAGGCTTGCCCGGCTTGATGTGTATAGATTCACGAATGTGTTTTTTAATAGACGGCGGCATGCCCGGCGATAATGATTCATTGCAAAGCACAAGGCACTGGCTTTTTTGCACAAACTTGTGGAAGAATTTTTTCAGGTACCTACGGTCCCGCGCCGGGTAAAGGTTTGAGGGATCCAGGAACGCGAGGTCTTCCAATACCATCACCTGCCTGATATTCGATTGCAGGCAAGCCGATTTATCCTGGTTGACATACACATTAGCCTGGTATTTCTGCAATACCCTGGGCAGTTTAAACTGGTACCAGTAATGTTGCAGAAGTTTATTTTTTAAAGCCGGCCCCAGCAATACCGGTGTAATATTTTTGGATTTGATGAGTGTGTCTGACCAGGGTTTGTCGAATATGAAAATAAAATGGTCGTCCGGCCTTCTCGCCGCGATGCGGGTCATACATTCGTAATTGAAGAGGCTGCGTACATCGTCCGGAGTCTCACCGATGGAGATGTGTGCGGCAAAAGTCATCGGAGCAATTTTACTTTTACGGTTTCGATCCTGGTGCCGCTGACGCTCAGGATATCGAATTCCATATTCCCCACAATGATGCGCTCTTTGGGTTCGGGGATGGCTTCGTGGTGTTGTATGATATAGCCTGATAAGGTTTCCGCGCCATCGTTATCTGTAAAGTCGAGCCTATATTTTTCACTGATCTGGTCCAGTTCCAGCCTTCCGCTGAAAATAAATTCATCTGCGGAGATTTGCTTGTCGATGAATTCTTCTTTTACATCATATTCATCTTCTATCTCTCCAAAAATTTCTTCCAGCAGGTCTTCCATCGTCACAATACCGGCAGTCCCGCCGAATTCGTCAATCACCCAGGCAATGCTTTTCCTTTCCCTGCTGAATTTATTCATGAGATCGGTCGCGCTCATGCTTTCGGGCACCGTGGGGATAGGGTGCAGGATATCTTTGATCTGTGCAGGTTGTTTGAGCATGTCGAGGTGGTGCACATAACCGATGATGGTATCGATGTTATTTTCGTACACCACTATCTTGCTCAGTTTGCTGTCGATGAATTTCTGCCGAAGGGTTTCCATGTCGGTGCGATGGTCAACCGCTTCAATTTCTTTTCTCGGTATCAGGCATTCGCGCAGTTTGGTTTCGGATAGTGACAAAGCGTTTTCAAAAAGTTCTTTGTTGAGTTCCTGGTTTTCCTCTTCATCCATGCTCTTGCTCTGGCTCACAAAATGTTCCAGGTCAACCTTGCTGAACAATTCTTTTTTCTGGCTGAGCTTTACGTTGAAAACGTATTTCAACACCCATTCCGACATACTGATGAAAAGCCCGCTCAATGAAGCGAATAGCCAATATAAAAAACCGCTGATATAGCTGATGCTGTTCGATTGAATGGCCTGGTTGTTCCTGGCCTTGAACACAGCTTTGCCGAGGAACCGCACAAATAGTATGATGCTGGTGGCCAGCACCACTTCCACGAGCAGGCGGATGAACATGACATAACCGGCCATGGAGGCGGGAAGTTTGGCTTCAATCCAGTTCCAAACGGGCAGGAGCATGTCGCCGATAAGCAGCCCGTAAATAATGAGCATTACATTGAGTCCAACAAGCAGGGAGCCGATGAACTTCGCGGGTTCGTCGGAAAAAGCGCCCCAGGTCCTTCCACTGAGCGTACCTTGTTTTTTATTGAGTTCGATGGATAGTTTGTTGGCCGATTGAAATGCCACTTCTATGCCGGTGAAGAAACCCACCAGGAGCAGGGAAATGAGAATGGCGATGATGGCAATCCAGTCCATATTTGCTGCTGCAATGTTATCAAAACTAATCAAAAAACGCAAGCTGGAACCATGTCATCAGCTTTGCAGGAAGCGTTGCACGAGTTCTTTGGCTTTCCGGCAGGCATTTTCGAGGTTATCGTTTAATATGACTTCGTCAAAATGGTCTTTAAACGACAATTCATATGAAGCTTTGTTCACCCTGGCCTGCAGCGACTCTTCGCTTTCTGTTCCCCGGCTCATCAGCCTTTTTTTCAATTCATCCACCGAAGGCGGTTCAACAAAAATGCTGAGTTTATTTTCGGGGTATTGCTGCTGTATGTGTATGGCGCCCTTCACATCGATGTCCAGCACCGGCACATGTTGTTTATTCCAGATGCGTTTCAGTTCCGATTTCAGGGTGCCGTAATATTTTCCTTCATACACCATTTCCCATTCGGCAAATTCTTTTTGCTGGATTTTTTGCTGAAAATCATCCGGGCTGATAAAATAATAATCCACCCCGTCTTTTTCATTGCCCCTGGGTTGGCGCGTGGCTGCAGAAATGGAAAATTCGAGCACGGGGAATTCGCGCATCAGGTATCGGGTAATGGATGTTTTGCCGGCTCCTGACGGCGCTGTGATGATGATGAGCTTTTGAAAGGGGGATTCCATAGGCAAAGAAACGGAGAAAACCGATGCGATGGGAATGGACCCGTAAATTCAAGATGAAGATTCTGTAAAGAACATCTACTGGTTGAGGCAATTAGCCTTCCACCCGCCTGATATCCGCGCCCAGCGCCCGTAAGCGCCCGTCGATGTTCTGGTAGCCGCGGTCGATTTGTTCGATGTTTTGGATGATGCTCTTGCCTTCGGCGGAGAGTGCCGCGATGAGCAGGGCCACGCCGGCACGTATATCGGGCGAACTCATGGTGATGCCGCGCAGTTTTCTTTCCCATTCCATGCCAATCACTACTGCCCGGTGCGGGTCACAGAGGATGATTTGCGCACCCATTTCGATGAGCTTATCTACAAAAAATAACCGGCTCTCAAACATCTTCTGGTGAATGAGCACACTGCCATGCGCCTGGATGGCGGTGACAAGCACAATGCTGAGCAAGTCTGGCGTGAAGCCCGGCCAGGGATGGTCGTATATGGTGAGGATGCCACCATCCAGGTATGTATCTATTTTGTATGAGTCCTGCGCGGGGATGTGGATGTCATCTCCCCGGAAATCCATTTGGATACCCAACTGGCTGAATTTTTCGGGGATGATGCCCAGCGAATCGATGCCCGCGTTTTTAATGGTGATCTCGCTCTGCGTCATCGCCGCAAGCCCGATGAAACTGCCCACTTCAATCATATCCGGCAAGAGGGTGATCTCCGTGCCGCCTAAGCTGTCGACACCGGTGATGCTGAGCTTATTGCTGCCAATGCCTTCAATGCGCGCGCCCATGCGGTTCAGCATCAGGCATAATTGCTGGATATAGGGTTCACAGGCCGCGTGGTAAATGGTTGTTGTGCCTTTGGCCAGTACAGCGGCCATCAGGATATTCGCCGTACCCGTTACGCTGGGTTCATCAAGCAACATGTATGCGCCCCTAAGACCGTTTGTGCTGAGCTTAAAAAAACCGCTGTTTTCTTCATACGAAAATTCCGCGCCCAGTTTTTGCAAGCCGATGATATGCGTATCTAACCTACGGCGGCCAATTTTATCCCCGCCCGGCTTGGGCAGGTAAGCCCTTTTGAACCTGGCTAACAAGGGGCCGGCCAGCATAACGGAGCCGCGTAGACGCCCGCTTTTTTTATGGTACGCTTCGCTGTTGAGGTATTCCACATTCACCGCGTCAGACTGGAAACGGTAGGTGTTGCGGTCAATCTGCTCCACACGCACATTCATCTCTTTCAGCAATTCAATCTGAAGGTTTACGTCGATGATGTCGGGGATATTGTAAATCGTGACCGGTTCATTGGTAAGCAATACCGCGCTGATGATCTGCAGGGCTTCGTTTTTCGCGCCCTGTGGGGTGATTTCCCCCGATAGCTTTTTTCCTCCCCTTACTTCAAATACATTCATGCGTGCAGGTATCCTGTAATTGTGTGCGTCTGTATAAGCAATAGCTCAGCATGGAGCCGCTTCATTAATATCTTTTCTTGAAATTGCGGTTGCCGCTGCGGTTATCGCGTCCACCCTGGTTGCCCCGGTTTTGCGGCCCACGGCCACCTTGCCCGCGGTTGCCATACCCTTGCCGGTATTGATTGCGGCCGGTGTTGTAATCATCACGGTCGGGCCTGTTGTCGGCGCGGTGTTTGACAAATGGCTTGTTGGTGAACTCCAGTTGTCCGTGCGTGATATCGCTCAGTTCGCTTTGGATCGTATCATCAGCCACCAGTTCTTTATGCCAGTTGCTGTACGTGAGTTTCATGTAATAAGCGATGGCATTGGCAAAACCCTGTTTCTTTTCCGGGTTTTCCTCTTTCAGGGCTTTGTCTATTACGGTTTCGATATTCTTTCCGAGGTGGTTGAACTTGGGGTATTTTTTCGGGTAATGCAATCGCTCCGGCCTTGCCTTCAGCGTTTCACGTGTGGGGATGGGGTAGGGACTGTCCACATCCAAAGTGAAGTCGCTGATCAGGAAAAGATGGTCCCAGAGTTTGTGCCTGAAATCTTCCACGTTTTTCAGATGCGGGTTTAAGAAACCCATCAGTTCAATTACGTAGTTGGCCTGGCGCTGGCGATGCTCACGGTCTTTAATCGTGAGTAAATGTTCCACCATTTTTTGAATATGGCGGCCATACTCTTTCATGATCAGGTAATTCCTCGTAGTGTTATATTCCATAAAAATGTTGTGCTGCTATTTTTTCCGTTTAACGTAACCTTTTGTAAAGTCAGCGCCCTGCGGCATGTGGAAACCGGTTCAGCAGGAAGGCCTTATTAAAAAATATCGCGGCCAGCGCCCCGATGCTGTCTGCCGTCCAGTCCATCATATCAAAGCTCCTGCTGGGTATAAAAAATTTTTGAATCAGTTCAGTGCCGAGCCCCCAGGCGCATCCAGCAAGGGAAATCCATAAAAAGATACGCCATTTTTCTTTTCTGCTGAAAGGGCCCTTTGCAACCGGCCAGGAAAATAGAATCACCAGTACGGCAAAGATACCCATATGGATCAACTTATCAATATGGATCAGGTTGATCCATTGCCACCAACCTTTTGGCTCCGGCAGTTCATTTCCGGGGGTGCAAATCAGCACTAAAATTACCAGGAACCAAATAATGCCCGGTATAAAGCTTTTCAGGGTGAGGGGTTTCATGGGCAGGTCGGTTCATTAACCTACGATGGCCGCGTACGCGTCGGCATTCATCAGGGATGCCACATCATCGGGGTTGCTCACCGTCATTTTAATCATCCATCCTTCGCCATAAGGGTCACTGTTCACCAGTTCGGGGTTGGCTTCCAGCGCCGGGTTCACTTCCGCGATTGTACCGGCAACCGGTAAGAACAGGTCGCTCACGGTTTTCACCGCTTCCACCGTGCCAAAAACTTCTTCCGCGTTCAGGGCTTTTCCCTTGCTGCTGATATCCACGTACACAATATCTCCCAATTCCCGCTGGGCAAAATCTGTGATGCCAACGGTAGCCGTATTTCCTTCCAGCAAAACCCATTCGTGGTCTTTGGTATAGCGCAGATTGGCCGGATAATTCATCGATTATTTTTTTCTGGTTAATGTTTCGTTGATCGGCTGCAATTTAACGGAAAAATGCGGATCGCAGCCTGACTTAATATTATTTCAGCATTTCCATTTTCATGCGCACATCGCCCAGCGGACGGTTATTCGCGTCCCTCGGCACATTCACGATCTTACTGATCACGTCAAGCCCTGATACCACTTCGCCAAACACCGTGTAATCCTGGTCGAGGAATGGCGTACCGCCAATTGTATTATATGCTTCCCGTTGCTCAGGCGTGAATTTGACACCTTTTTGCTGTTCAATCATATTGAGTTCCTGGTCGTTATAAACTTTGCCTTCCACCAGGTAAAACTGGCAGGCGCTACTGGCTTTTTGCGGGTTGCCATCACGTGCCGCGGCCAATGCACCTTTTTTATGAAACAGGTTAGGCCTGAACTCCGCAGGTATACGCTCCATGTTACTGCCGCCCATGCCCAAAATTGAACCGGGGGTCGCCTGCTTGCTTGTTGGGTCGCCGCCCTGGATCATAAAGGCAGGAATCACGCGGTGGAACATCAGGCTATCGTAAAAGCCGGTTTTCACCAGTTTCATGATATTATCCCGGTGCAATGGTGTTTCGTCGTATAACTTTACAATGATAACCCCTGAATCGGTGGTGATTTTCACCATGTTGGGGTCTGCCTCGATGGCTTCACTGATTTGTACGGCATCTTTTTTTGATGGGGGCGCAGCGGGTTTTGTTTTTTTCACCTGCGCGAAACTGTTGGCGCAGCCAATAATGCACAGCAGGGCTACAGACGCGAAAACTCTTACATTCATATCAATTGGTTGGTTTTATGTGTGTTTTATATAAATCCCTGTTCCTGAAAGTACAGCAATATATAATCTTTCAGGAAATCTTCCTGTTCATGTACAGGCATTTCGGGGAGTGGTTTTATTTGGGTGAAATGCGGCCAGCCTTCCTCATCCAGGCCATCGTTCCTGTAATAGCCGCCGGGCATTAAAATGGTACATACCGCGATATGCATCAGGTCCTGCTTCTGCTCCTTGCTGAATTCCTGCGGGCCCTGGCCCAGTTCCTGCACGCCGATCAGCATCAGCACCCCGTTCATATCAGGCTTAATGCCAAACCTTTCTTTTAGCTTGATCCGCAACTTCAGCCACCGTATCGTCAGGTCTTCTTCCGTGTGTTGCATGCCGCAAATGTAGCGAATAAGCTTTTCCCGATTATCTTTGCCCCCTTAACAAAAATTAAAAATTCGGGCTTCATGTTACAGATCAGCTATATCAGGCAAAACCGGGATTTCGTGAAAGAGCGCCTCGCCGTTAAACATTTTGCGCAACCGGGGGTGGTGGATGATTTGATCCGGATGGATGAGGAACTGCGCCAGTTGAAAAGCCAGACTGAAACCATGCAGGCCAGCATCAACGCTTTGTCGAAGGAAATTGGCATGCTGATGGGCAAAGGGCAACGCGACGAAGCCGAAGCCAAAAAACAGGAAGTGGCCTCCCTGAAATCAGGCATGGCCGAAAAAACCTCTGCACTAGCAAGCCTTGAAGACGCGCTGAATCAATTGCTCGTTACCCTTCCCAACCTCCCCCACGAATCGGTACCGCAGGGTAAATCGGCCGCTGATAATGTGGTGGATGGAAAAGGTGGAAAGATGCCCGAGTTGCCTGCCAACGCGAAACCGCACTGGGAGTTGATCCGGGAGTACGACCTGATTGATTTTGAAACCGGCGCGAAGATCACGGGCAGCGGTTTCCCCCTCTTTAAAGGAAAGGGCGCCAGGCTGCAACGTGCGCTGATACAGTTTTTCCTCGATTATAACACCGAGGCGGGATATGTGGAATACCTGCCGCCGCTGATGGTGAATGAAGCAACGGCTTACGGCACCGGCCAGCTGCCCGATAAGGAAGGCCAGATGTATCATGTAACGGCTGATGGTTTTTACCTGATACCCACAGCCGAAGTGCCCGTTACCAATGTGTACCGCGATGAAATCCTGAAGGAATCGGAACTCCCCATAAAAATGACCGCGTACACGCCCTGCTTCCGCCGGGAAGCCGGCAGTTTTGGCGCCGACGTGCGCGGGCTCAACCGGGTGCACCAGTTCGACAAAGTGGAGATCATTCAAATGACCAAGCCCGAGCGGAGCTACCATGCTCTTGAGGAAATGGTCAACCATGTGGAACGCCTGCTCCAATTCCTGGAACTGCCTTACCGCATACTTCGTTTATGCGGCGGCGATATGAGCTTCACCTCCGCGCTCACATTCGATTTTGAAGTGTACAGCGCCGCGCAGCAAAAATGGCTGGAAGTGAGCTCTGTGTCCAACTTCGAAAGCTTCCAGGCCAACCGCATGAAGATCCGTTATAAAGATGAGGCGGGTAAAACACAGTTGCTGCATACCCTCAACGGCTCATCACTGGCACTGCCCAGGATTGTGGCGGCCCTGCTCGAAAACAACCAACAGGAGGATGGCATTAAACTTCCTTCCGTACTGCACAAGTATTTTGGCGCGCCCGTTATTCAGAAATGATTTTTATGCAGATGATGAAGCATGGCCTTGTTCAACCAGGCGGATGCGCTTATTCATCACTTTAAACCACAATGGTGGCAACAGCGAGAGGAGCATGCTGCCCGGGTACCCCGTGGGCAGTTGAGGCGCCTGTTCGTGATGGCGCAGTATTTGGTACTTCCTGCTGGCAAGATAATGATGGTCGCTATGCCTGCTGAGTTCAAACAGCATGATGCGCCCCAGTACATGGTTGCTGTTCCAGCTATGCCAGGGCATGGCCCTTTCGTAACCTGTGGCTGTGGGTTTGCGGCTTAGCCCATAATGTTCAATATAATTTACTGTTTCCAGCAGCAGTATCCCCATTAATGCCGCGAGCAAAAAATAAAACGTAGCGGCCGCCCCTGCAAAAAAGTATATAACGGTAACGAGTAGGAGCTGCAATACATGCGCCTGTATCATTTCATTCCGCCATCCCATCACGGCATATCCTTTTTTACGACATTCCGCTGAAGCGATATGCCATGCGGAAAGATATGAGTAGATGATGGTGCGCAGGTAAAACGTGTACACCGGTTCGTTGAAACGTGCCGAGCTGGGGTCTTCGGGCGTGGCCACCCTTTTATGATGGCCTTTATTGTGTTCAATGAAGAAGTGCATGTAGAGTGAAGTGGACAAAAGCGCTTTCGCCATCCACTGCTCGTAGTGGTTGGACCTGTGGCCCAGTTCATGCCCCACATTGATGCCGAATGTACCGCAAAGTAATCCCATGCTGATGGTGCGCCCTGCCAGGTCGGCCCCCGTTAAGCCGGGTTCTTGTACCGATACCAGGAATAAGTATAAAGCCAGGAACTGCATAGGTACGATGATGTATAGCATCAGGTCGTACCAGCGGTTCTTCCGCGCGAGTTCTTCCTCGGCTTCGCTCATGTTATGCGCGTCGGGCGGGATGAACAATTCAATCAATGGGATCAATATCCAGGCATAATACATAGGCAGCCAGGCCATCCATCCATGCGACTGAAAGGCCCATACCGCAAGGATGTAAAAGCTAACAGGCGACAGGTATTTTATGAACCGGATACCCATGTATGTTTATTTACTTAATAACATCATCCATTACAGATCATCCATCACAGATCATCCATCACAGATCATCCATCACAGATCATCCATCACAGATCATCCAT